>Ga0224512_10000528_pt1 | contig 40183 bp, 31 predicted proteins | sample SF_May12_sed_USG_4_FD_169103 | JGI IMG/M metagenome (GOLD analysis project Ga0224512, IMG submission 169103) | Sediment microbial communities from San Francisco Bay, California, United States - SF_May12_sed_USGS_13 | ecosystem: Environmental > Aquatic > Marine > Sediment | place: USA... | reverse complement strand
GCGATTACTGGCGCATGGGATTGCCGCTCGAGGTGATCGTCATCCTGGTTTCGGTGCCGATGATCCTCCTCGTCTGGCCCCTCTAGCTAATTCGAATTTTCGGGGACAGTTTACTTAATTCCCGAAGGAATTAAGTAAACTGTCCCCGAAAATACTGAAAAAGAAAACCCGCCGGTATGAGGGGCGGGCAAGAATCTGCGTGTCGTGACCTGGCAGACTTAAGGGTTGGATAATGGACAAATTATAAACCGGCCAGCAAAAGGAAACTGTCGACTATTACCCGTTTCGGTATGGATTAGTTCCTTCTGAAACAGTGAATTTTTTACATCGCGGACGCCCCCGTGACCCTGTAATAACCATAAAAACGTGGTCTGTCACCTGCCACGCCGTTAAAATAGGCGCCTGTTCAAACAGGGCACCTGATCATGACCGTCATCAAGCAGAACGACCTGATCGAAAGTATCGCCGACGCGCTGCAGTACATATCCTATTACCATCCCCAGGATTTTATTCGGGCGATGGACCAGGCCTACCGGCGCGAGCAAAATCCGGCAGCGCGCGACGCGATCGCGCAGATCCTGATCAACTCGCGCATGTGCGCGATGGGTCACCGGCCGATATGCCAGGATACCGGCATCGTCACGGTGTTCCTGCGGGTTGGCATGCAGCTGCAATGGGATGGCGATATGTCGGTTACCGATATGTGCAACGAAGGCATCCGCCGCGCTTATCAAAACCCGGACAACGTGCTGCGCGCATCGATACTCGACGATCCGGACGGCGCGCGAAAAAATACCGGCGACAATACGCCGGGCGTCATCCATTACGAAATTGTGCCGGGCGATACCCTCGAAGTTCACGTCGCCGCCAAGGGCGGCGGCAGCGAAGCCAAGTCGAAATTCGCGATGCTGAATCCATCGGATTCGGTGGTCGAATGGGTGCTGCAAATGGTGCCGCAGATGGGTGCTGGCTGGTGCCCGCCCGGTATGCTCGGTATCGGCATCGGCGGAACTGCGGAAAAGGCGATGCTGCTGGCGAAGGAATCCTTGCTGGAACCGATCGACATCCAGGAACTGCAGCAGCGCGGCGCGCGCGGCCGCGCCGAGGAATTGCGCCTGGAGCTATACGAAAAAATTAATCGCCTCGGCATCGGCGCGCAGGGACTCGGCGGATTGACCACGGTCATGGATGTCAAGGTCAGGGATTACCCGTCGCACGCGGCGAACAAGGCGGTGGCGATCATCCCGAACTGCGCCGCGACCCGGCACACCCATTTCACCCTCGACGGCAGCGGTCCGGCGGAATTGGTGCCGCCCAGGCTCGAAGACTGGCCCGAAGTCACCCGTGAAACGGGCGACAACGTCAGGCGCGTCAACCTCGACAGGGTGACACGCGACGAGGTCAAGAGCTGGAAGCCCGGCGACACGCTGCTGTTAAGCGGAAAGATGCTGACCGGTCGCGACGCCGCGCACAAGAAAATGGTCGATATGCTGGCCAATGGCGAAAAATTGCCGGTCGATCTCGACGGCCGGTTCATATACTACGTCGGCCCGGTCGACCCGGTCGGCGACGAGGTCGTCGGCCCGGCGGGTCCGACCACGGCAACGCGCATGGACAAGTTTACGCGTACCATGCTCGAACAAACCGGGCTGCTCGGCATGATCGGCAAGGCCGAACGCGGCCCTGCCGCGATCGAGGCGATCCGCGATTTCGAATCTGTCTACCTGATGGCGGTCGGCGGCGCGGCCTACCTCGTGGCGCAGGCGATCAAGGCGTCCAGGGTCGTCGCGTTCCCGGAACTGGGCATGGAAGCGATATACGAATTCACGCTCGAGGAAATGCCGGTAACCGTTGCCGTCGACCACACCGGCGAATCGGTGCACCAGACCGGCCCGAAAATCTGGGCCGAGAAAATCAACCAGCAGGTCGTGAATTTCAAACCGTAACAACAGAACAACAGAACAACGGGGGACAGACCTCGTATTTAGAAGAACAAACGGCTCTGTCCGCAGGCCACACACGCGAGAAATCCATGCAGATAAAACTCGAAGAACTACCCACGCCGCAGGTCTACTTTACAATGACGCAATGCGTGCTGCCGCGCCCGATCGCCTGGCTGCTGACCGAGAACGATAACGAAGGATACAATCTCGCGCCTTTCTCGTATTTCAACGCCGTGTGCAGCGATCCACCGCTGGTTATCGTTTCCATCGGCAAGCAGGACGACGGTCGTGACAAGGATTCGATCCGTAATATCCGCGAACGTCACGAGTTCGTGATTCATATCGCGAGCTGCGACCAGCTGGCGGAATTGAACCAGTCCTCCGCGACCCTGCCGCCCGGTCAATCCGAGGTCGAAGCGAGCAATCTGGAGCTGATCCGGGTCAAGGGATTTCGCATGCCGCGTTTGAGCGACTGTAAGATCGCGTTTTTTTGCGAACGCCACGATATCCAGATGATCGGCAGCAAGAAACAGCAATCCCTGCTGTTTGCCGAGATCAAGGAGATCTATATCGCCGACGATTGTGCCGAGATTAACGCGCAAGGGCGGATTAAAATCCATGCTGACAGGGTACAGCCGCTGTCGCGCCTGGGCGCCGGAGAATACTCTACCTTCGGCGAGGTCATGTTCGCCAAACGCCCGGACTGACCTCGTCTTGCCAGTCCGGGCAAGCGAGGTCTGTTCACTATGGCGTTAATCAGCGCCGGTAAACCCTTGCCAGCGCCCAGACCTCGACGTACTCGACCCCGGCGCGGTGCAGCACGCGGGTGATCTCGCTTATCGTGGAGCCGGTGGTGACGATGTCGTCGACCACGGCAACATGGCGATAGCGACGCCGCGGCGAGTAGGCAAATGCGCGCGCAACGTTGCGCCCGCGCTGCGCGGCGCTCAACCCGGACTGGCTCAGCGTTGCGCGCGGCCGCGTCAGCGCGCGCCGATCGACCGGTATCCCGAGGCCCCGCGACCAGACAAGCGCGATCTCGAGGGCCTGGTTATAGCCGCGCTCGAGCAATCGGTCGCGGTGCAATGGTACGGGTAGCAAGACTTCGGGTCTGGGCAGGCTGCGGCCAAAAGGCTTCATGCACTGTTCGCACAGCGTTCGGGACAGGTAAAGCGCCTCGGAAAACTTGAGCTGCAGCAGGTAATCCCGCACCAGGCCACGATACTGCAGCGGCGCGATCATTTTTTGCCAGCGCGGCGGATTCAGCAGGCAGGCCGGACATACCCGCCCCGCGATCGGGCTTGGCTGCGCGCAGCAGGCGCATGGACTCGGCACCAGCCTGATATGTTCCTGGCAACTGGCGCACAGCGAGTCGGCGTTTTCGAGTTCGCAGCCGCAGGCGAGGCAGATCCCGGGCGCCAGCAGGTAGTTTATGCAGCGGTTGAATGCGCGTTTGAGCCCTGTTCCCGACATTGACTATTCCCTGTCTTGCAATAGACTTGGCGTTCTCCTTCGATTACGGCCAATTCCCGATGACCGATGCTGTGCAATCCCTGCGTCACGACTGGACGCTTGACGAAATTAAAACGCTTTTCGATTTACCTTTCAACGATTTGATGTTCCGGGCGCAGACCGCGCACCGCGCACACTTCGATCCAAACGCGGTGCAGATCAGCACCCTGCTCAGCATCAAAACCGGCGCCTGCCCGGAAGATTGCGCCTACTGCCCGCAAAGCGCGAAGCACGACACCGGGCTCGAACGGGAGCGCCTGCTGCCGATCGAGGAAGTGCGCACGGCCGCGATGAACGCGCGGCAAAACGGCGCGACCCGGTTCTGCATGGGCGCCGCCTGGCGCAACCCGACCGACAGGAATCTCGACAGGGTCATCGAGATGATCGGCGTGGTCAAGGACCTCGGCATGGAATCCTGCGTTACACTCGGCATGCTGACGCGTGAACAGACGCGCAAACTGAAGGCGGCCGGGCTCGATTACTACAACCACAATCTCGATACCTCGCCCGAGTACTACCGGGAAATCATCACCACCCGCAGCTATCAGGACCGGCTGGACACGCTGGAAAACCTGCGCGCCGAGGATATCAACGTGTGTTGCGGTGGCATCGTCGGCATGGGCGAAACCGAGCAAGACAGGGCTGCGCTGCTGCAGCAGCTCGCCAACCTGCCCGAGCATCCGCAAAGCGTGCCGATCAACCTGCTGGTTCAGGTCGAGAATACCCCGCTCTACGGCACCGAAGAACTCGACGGCCTCGAATTCGCGCGCACCATCGCGGTAGCGCGCGTCATGATGCCGGCATCGGTGGTACGCCTTTCTGCCGGCCGCGCCGCGATGAGCGAAGAGTTGCAGGCGCTGTGTTTCCTTGCCGGCGCCAATTCGATTTTCTACGGCGATACGCTGCTGACGACGCCGAATCCGGATAGCAACGAAGACCTGGAACTGTTTGCCAAGCTGGGAATTACCGCCAACGGCGAGCAGGCGCGCGCACCGGGCGATAACGCCGTCGCCTGATCGACGCGGCTTGGCGTCCAGCCGATGAAGGATCTGCAAGCCGATCTCGACCAGCGCCGCGCCGATGGACTCTACCGCAGGCGACGTATCATCGATTCCGCGCAGGGCGTCGAAACCCGCATCGACGGCAAGATGGTGTTGTCGTTTTGCAGCAACGATTACCTCGGACTCGCCAATCATCCTGACATAAGCCAGGCATTCGTCGACGCCGTCGGCCACTACGGTGTCGGCAGTGGCGCTGCGCACCTGATCAACGGCCACAGCCGGGCGCACGAGCAACTTGAACAACGACTCGCCGAATTTACCGGGCGCGAGCGCGCGTTGTTATTTTCGACGGGCTACATGGCAAACATCGCCATCGCGTCGGCCCTGCTCGGGCGCAACGACCTGGTTTACCAGGACCGGCTCAACCACGCGTCGCTGCTCGATAGCGCCAGGCTTTGCGACGCCAGGCTGGTTCGCTACCGGCACAATGACGTCGCCCAGCTGGAGGCCCTGCTGAGCGATGGTCGCCGGGATCGGCGCCGGCTGATCATGACCGACGGCGTTTTCAGCATGGACGGCGACTGCGCCGATCTCGAAAGCCTCGGCCGGATCGCGGCCGAACATGGCGCCTGGGCCATGGTCGACGACGCTCACGGTTTCGGGGTGCTCGGCACGCGCGGCGCCGGCCTGCTCGAACAGCTGGAACTGGCTCAGCAGCAGGTGCCGATTCTGATGGCGACGCTGGGCAAGGCGGTCGGCACCGCCGGCGCATTCGTCGCTGGCAGCGAAGCGTTGATCGAGACCCTCATCCAGCAGGCGCGGCCTTATATCTACACCACCGCGTCGCCACCGGCGCTTGCCGCCGCGACGCTGAAGGCGATCGATATCGTCGAAACAGAATCCTGGCGGCGCGAGAAGCTGTTCGAGTCTGTTGCGTATTTCCGCGCGCAGGCGCAGGCGCTGGGCCTGGACCTGATGGCCTCCGAAACCGCGATCCAGCCAATCGTTATCGGCGACAATCAAGAAGCGTTGTCTTTGAGCAACGCCCTGTATGAGCGGGGCATCCACGTTACCGCGATCCGCCCGCCGACGGTACCGGTCGGCAGCGCGCGCCTGCGCGTCACGCTCTCCGCCGCGCATGAGCGCGCGCATATCGATCGTTTGATCGAGGCCCTGAAATCTGTTGGCTGGAGCGCCTGATGGGGAGTCGGGTCGGGATTTGTCGCGTTGACACGAGGTTTTTGACGGCGCTGGCGAAGCCGCCGCCGCTGCCGTCGACCAGGACCATCGAGGTTCGGTGGCCCCTCGTCGGCTTTCGCTTGTACCCGGTAGACCGGGGAGAGGGAGCATTACTTCTATGGATCCTTCGGCCTGCCTAGCACGTCCTGGCCGCGGGGTGACAGGCTGAAAGCAGGTCAGTAATGCACGCCTGCCGCGGCGAGGAATGCTTCCGACAGTTCTCCACGGCCCATTTTGTCGATCAGTTCTTCCGCAACCTGCACGATCCCGGACAGTGGACCGGTGATCAGCACCAGTCCCAGTTGCAGGGTCACGCGCTTGTCGGCGATTGGGTTGGTGATGTTCGGATGCTCCGGGGGGAGCAAAATCATCTGAATCTCGCTGAGGTCGGACGGCATCTTTTCACAGTCGCCGCCGGGACTGATATATGCAAACAGTTCCTCGGGCGAGGCGAGTGACACGCTGTCTTCCTTGAGCAGGGTGTCACCGTCCCTGACGGTGAATTCGATGGTGATTGGCATGCGGATCTTATCCTCCCGATATTCATGAACAAGATTAATCCCTGTTACCGCGGCAGTTTTTGTCCTGGGTCAAATTATCCGGGTTGCCGGGTCGAATTAGTCAGGAACCGACACCGTAGTCGACGGTTCTAGACTGGTTATCGTTGTAAGAGTCGTAAGACCCTCGCTTTCGCGGGGACGACATCAGGGTCGCGGGGATGACATCAGGCTGTCCTCGATTTACGTCGGGGTTACGGTCACTGCGGGCGACCGAGATCGATGACGACGCCGGCCTCGAGCAGTTCCTCAGTGCGCTGCTGCGAGTAGCTGCGGTAGTCGGTTTGCCGGTAAAAACCGCCAGCGACGTAGCGCAGGCTCTCCTTGAAATGATGTGGGAAGGTCAGGCTGTCGTGGCGGCGTAACAGCTCGCCTTCGTCGAATAACAGCACGCCAGGCCGGTATATCATTTCATATTTCCGCGCCAGCCCGGATGGCGTGGTTCGGTTGCCGTGGACGTCGACGATGGATTCCCCCGAATCGGCGTCGAGACGCACGACGGTGAACGGCGCGATCTCCTGCCGCACCAGTTCATGCGCGAGAATCCCGTCGTGGAACTCGTTGCAGTCGTAGCAACTGCCGTCTTCGAAGATCACCATCAAGGGCCCGTCTACGCTCGACAGGTCATTGACCTCGCTGAACAGCGGATTGGCCCGCAGTTGATAAACATTCTTATCCAGTTTCGCTTGCAGGTAATCGGCAAGGCTGGTCGTCTGGTAGGACCGGGTGGCAACGAACTCGAGTACCTGCCTGAAACGCTGTGGCGCGCGATAGCCGTTTACCCGGACGATGGTTTTATTGTCCTGGTTCAGAAACAGGATCGCGGGCGTAGCTGCGACCTCGAGGATTTCGGACAATTGCTTTTCGGTTACCGAGATTTCCTCGTTGAACGCGATTTCACGGTCGCCGCGCACGTTGATCGCGATCGTGTCAAAATGCTGCCGGATATAGCGGGTCAGGGGCTCGGCCTCGAAAGATTCCCGCAGCATGCGGTCGCAGTAGGGACAATCGTTGAGCTGAAAGAACAGCATGACGTGCTTGCCGGCCTCGCTCGCTTCGTCGACATCATCCGCAATTTCGAGAAAACTCTGCTTGAACCAGACCGGCGCCTGGTGCGGCACACCGCCGACGATTTTGCCGCGGGCGACGGCGTCCGCAGCGCCGGCGGGCGCTGCCAACTCCAGAAACAGGATGATTCCAACGACCTTCAGATAGATTCCAGCCCGATTCACTGTCGATACTCTCGCTTTAGGTTGGCGCCCGGTGAGGGGCGACTATAGTCGACATCCCGGGCCTTGTGAATAGCTTTTTGGCAGGGACCGGCTGGTTAAAAATGCGACACAATTCACAATCCGAGTCAGCGGGATCTTTTGCTGCTAAACTAGCCTTCACATTATTACAACGACGCAGTAGACAATCATGAACCTAGTCGCAACCTTGCTCTCGTTATTCACCCTCGGCCTGCTGGTGATACTGATTTTACAAATGCGCGGTCAGCGTCTCGCTACCCAGGAATTACTTGCCGATAACCGTATCCGCACCCGTCTTTACCAGGACGCGGACGAGTCGACCACCTTCATTCTGAGTCGCACCATTCAAAATATCAGCGCGGGTCACCCGGACCCGAACCTGGAGAGCGACTCGTTCACGCTCAAGGTCGTGCGCGAGCTGGTCAAGCGCAGGGTGCCGAAGGAAAAATGGCTTGAAATCCAGGCCAACGAACGGCTCGTGCACGAGCTATACCTGTTGCTGCGCGACGGCGGCATCAAAAAAGGCCCGCGTCCGCTGCAGGCCAGGTCTTGAGGCATTTCTTTTGGTCGAAATTGCGGGGACGCAATTCTAAGCTCCACTGAATTAAGTACCGTGTCCCGCGAATCGGATCGATCCCCGCTTGCGCGGGGATCGCAATAGCCTTAGTACTTCGCGCTGTCGCCGTCGTAGGTAAGCCCTACCGAGGCGGCCTGGTCCTTCACCGCGCGGTAAATCTTCTCATCCAGCGAATCGTCGGCGCCGCCCTCGGCCTCGACCTTTTGCCTGATGAAACGATTGCGCGATTCGGATAGCTTTTTGATTTCCTGCTTGAGCTCATCGCGGCGTTGCGCCTGTTCCTCGATCACCGTCATTGCCTCGGCCGGCGCCATCGACTGCAGCGTGGCGGGCAATTCCTCGGCTTCGATTTCATCGAGCTCGACCCTGCCTGAAGTGATCGCCTCGACCAGTTCGCTCTCGCCGAGAAAGTTTTTCTCGCCGCTGGCGGTCGCGTTATAAGCAGAGCGCCGCGCCAACGCCTCGATGGATAATTCCTCGCGCAGTTTCGCGCTCGCGTCGAGTTTGCGTTTTTGCGCTTCCCGGGTCGGGGCGTCGCCATAGTACAGGCGGGTATCCTCGAGTTCGGCAGCGAGCTTCGACAGCTTCTCGTCGAACGGCGTGGCGACTGCGACCGTGTTACCCGAATCCTCCACCTGGAAGTATTCCCCGTTTCCGAGCGCGGCGATCTGCTGCCATGCGGGACGGGTGTATTCATGTTGTCCACTCTGGATGGCGTTGACCACGATACCCTTGCGCGCGGCCGCGGCCAGCGTCTCCGGGTATTTTACGTCGTTGGCATAATCCATGTGCGGGGGCGCATCGCCGACCAGAAACGCCACCCTGTAGACATTGCCGTCGTTGCTCCACGAGATCCTGTGGATCGCATCGTACAGCGCCTGGTTGACGCTTTCGGGTCCGTCGCCGCCGCCCTGGGCGCGAAAATCCATCAGGTTTGCGTACATCGAATCGAGATCGTCGGACAGGTCGTACACGCGCGTGATATACGCATCGCCGCGGTCGCGAAACGCGACCAGCCCCATCCTGATGTCGGGATTTTGTTGCGCCGAGGCCATCGTGCTCGCGATCGACCAGATCTTTTCCTTGGCCGCCTGGATCAGGCCGCTCATGCTGCTCGTGGTATCGAGAATGAATACCACTTCGATGCGATGACCCGTCTCGGGCAACACCGGCGTGACCGCGGTATTTTGAGTCGCCTGCGCCTGTTTGATTGCCGGGAACAGCGCGATGCCGGTCGCGGTGGCGACGAGCAGAGCGAGCGCGATTATTTTTGCATTAAAGGATAGGGTTTTCATGGGATTATCTCCGGGTTAGGGTTGGGTGAGTTTGCGCACGGCGTCGACTGCGACGCGATGCGCGGATTGAAACGGTGAGCGCTCATGCTGCGCGTGGAAATCGGCGCGCGATTGCCTGCGCGCAAGGTCGGGAATCCAGCCAAACAGCGCCTGCACCAGGAAGAAGCTCCATAGCGCCGCGACGATGCTGCCGGTGTTGACCATCGCCCAGGCGCCGGCGGCGACACCGGCCGCCACCAGGCCGAAATCGAGCGCGGCGGAAACCAGCGACGAGTGGAAATAAAGCGAACGCGTCAGCCAGATGAAGCCGGCCTGCAGCAGTACCTGCTGGAACAGCGGCAGGTCGAAAAACCAGCACGCCAGGCTCAGCGTCGCCCAGCTTGCGAGCATGACCACGCGGCCGACGCGGGCGCCGCTGCGTCTGAACAGGTAGACCAGGTAAACCAGCGCCGCCCACAGCAGCAGCAGGTTGAACAGCGTGCCGTAGCCGACGAAGCCGCCAAGCAGCAGGCTCGCAACGCCTGCGCCGACGGTGATTAATAACGCGACGATGACGCCGTCGATGATTCCGGGCGCTTTCATGACCTTGCCCTCCGCTCCTTCTCGCGCAGCAGCGCAATTTCGATTTCCTCGTTACGAATGGCGTCGCCATGGCCGCTGGCACCGCCGGCAAGCGGATTGTCGTCGCCGACGAGGAGTTCCAGCTTCTGCTTCATGCTGTCGAGTTGTCGGGTTTGATCGTCGATTTCACGGGCCAGGCTGTCGCGTTGCGAATCGATGCTCGCCGACTGTTGCTGCAATGCCTGCAGGCGTCTTTCGGCCGCCAGCTTGCGACGTACCAGGTCGCGCGCCAGGTCGTCTTTGTTGGCGCCGAGACAGATATCCAGCTCCTCGTCGAAACCCTCGATGCCCGCGCCCGTTTCGGCGATGGCCTTGCGCAACTGCTCGGCCTCGTGCCGCAGCAGCTTGAGGCGCTGCCGGTCCTGGTCGAGCGCGAACTGCATTTCGCGCACCGCCTGCTTGAGCTGCAGGTCGGGTTCCTCGATGCGATCCAGTACCGCGTGAAAATCGGCCTCGAATAGCCGCGAGAGTCGGGTAATCAGTGCCATGTCGTTTGCTCCGTTGCCGTTGAGAGATGCGTTGATTCTGGATCAGGGGTGGGCAACAAAACAGGCAGCGTTTGGTAAAACCTGGCGCCGCGGATTTACAAAATATTTACCAAGCCTCGGCAGCACGATGCTAGGATTGTTGTGTATTTATCGAGGTATTTATCCGATGACGCAGAAAGCGCGGATACTGGTTGTCGAGGACGAGGCGGCGATTCGCAGCGGGTTGGCCGACGTGTTCGTCTACCATGGCTACGAGGTCGACACCGCCGCCGACGGTAACGACGGGTTGCGCAAGGCGCTCAGCGGCAGGTTCGACCTGGTACTGCTCGACGTGATGCTGCCGGGTGTCGACGGCTTCGAAATCTGCAATCGTATCCGCCAGCAGGACCGGCGACAACCGGTGATCATGCTGACCGCCAAATCGAGCGACGAAGACATAGTGCAGGGCCTGACGCTCGGCGCGGACGACTACGTCGCCAAGCCGTTTTCGGTGACGCAGCTGGTGCTGCGCGTGCAGGCGGTACTGCGCCGCTCCGGCATCGCCGGCGAGCTGGCACGCGAAATCCGCCTCAATAATGGCCTCGTCATCGACAGCGAGAACCTGAGCGCTGGCGATATCGTCTTTACACGTCGTGAAATGGACCTGTTGCAATACCTGGCGCAGCAGGCGGACCGCCCGGTGGCGCGCGAGGAACTGCTCGCGCGCGTCTGGGGCTATGCCAATCACATGGAAATCGAAACCCGTACCGTCGATATTCATATCGCCAAATTGCGCCGCAAGATCGAGTCCGACCCGTCCAACCCGCGGGCGATTATCACGGTGCGCGGCGCCGGTTACCGGATACTGCTCGCCGATCAATGACTCGCCGCCGCCTCACCCTGCTGCTGGCGCTGTTTTTCCTGGCGCTCGCGATGCCGACCTCGGTGCTGGTTTACCAGGCCTACGGGCAGCTTAAATGGGAAGCCTTTTACCAGCATCAGCGGCTCGCACGCGAACTGAGCCTGCGCATCGACGGCGGCTTTCGAGACCTGATCGAGCGCGAGGAAAACCGTCCGATCACCGATTACGAATTTCTCAACGTGGCCGGTTCCGGCGAAACCGGCTTTCTGCAGCGATCGCCGCTATCCGAATTCCCGGTAAAGTCCGACCTTCCCGGCCTGCTGGGCTATTTCCAGGTCGACGCGTCGGGGCGGCTGCGCACCCCGATCGTGCCAGGAGCCGATGCCTCGAGCTACGGCATTTCGTCCGCGGAGCTGCAGCAACGCCGGCAGCAGGAAAACAGAATTCGCGGCATTCTCGATCGTAACCGGCTGGTCGGAAAAAGCGACCTCGCGGCTTCACCCGCGCGTGAAATTCCGCAGGCAGAGGAGGGGCTGGCAAAGTCGGAACGCGAAGATAGCCCGTCCTTGGCATCTGATTTTTCCAGCATCGGTCCCGTTTCCTCGAGCAGCGAAAGCGACAGCCAGGGGCAGTCCGTGTTCGACGAATTGACCACGCGCAACCTGATGCCGCCGGCCGAGAGCAGCGCCCCGGTCGGCGTAGTCGGCGAGCTCAGGCTCGACGACAGTTACGAGGTCGCCGCCGGCGCCGCGCCGGAGGCACAGAGAATCGAGGAGGATCAACGGGATACGGAGAAGCGTTCACGCAGGGAAAAGGTGAACCTGCCGCGGTTGCTGCAGCAGGAGCCGGTCCTCGCAGAGAGGGTTGCTGGCGAAGTCGAGACGGCGGCCGAGCCCCGGGTACAGCAGCGCGCGATCCGCATCCAGACCTTCGAAAGCGAGGTCGAACCGATGGAGTTCGCGCTGCTCGACAGCGGGGACTTCGTGCTGTTCCGGCGCGTCTGGCACCAGGACGAGCGCTACGTGCAGGGTATCCTGTTCGACCGGGCAAGCTTCATCGAGCGCCTGATCGCAGCTGCCTTTCGCGAATCGAGCCTGTCGTCGATGAGCGCGCTGATCGTCGCATACCGGGGCGCCATCCTGCAGAAATTTGACCCCGACTATAGCCGTCAGTACCGCCCCGGTGCCGAACAGGAAACCGACGAGCTGCTCTACCAGAGCCGGCTGATCGCGCCATTCGGCGACATCGAGCTGACCTACACGCTATCGCGTCTGCCGGTTGGCGCCGGCGGGCGGGTCATCCTCTGGTCGGCGCTGGTGCTCGCAATCGTGCTGGTCGGCGGCTGCTACATGCTGCTGCGGCTGGGTCAACGCCAGCTTGAGCTGGCGCAACAGCAGCAGGATTTCGTGTCCGCGGTCAGCCACGAGCTCAAAACCCCGTTGACGTCGATTCGTATGTACGGCGAAATGCTGCGCGAAGGCTGGGCTGACGGGGCGAAGCGCAAATCCTATTACGACTTCATTTTTCACGAGGCCGAGCGACTCACCCGCCTGATCAATAACGTACTGCAACTCGCGCGTATGTCGCGTAACGAACAGGTGGCAAACCTGAGCGCGACGACGGTGGGCGCTGCGCTGGCCGAATTGAAGCCGCGGCTCGAGTCGCAAATGGAACCGTCCGGATTCGAACTGCTGATCGAGGGCGAGCCGGCAGCGGATGCGGCGCGTATCCACATCGACATCGACTGGTTTATCCAGATCTTCATCAACCTGGTCGACAACGCGGTCAAGTTTTCGGCGGGCGCGGCAACGCGGCGCGTCGACATCGGGTACCGCCTGATGCGTGACGGCAAGATCCAGTTCTCGGTGCGCGACTATGGCCCCGGCATAGCGCCGCAGCAGATGAAGAAAATATTCACGCTGTTCTACCGCAGCGAGAACGAATTGACGCGTGAAACCATCGGCACCGGCATCGGCCTCGCGCTGGTGCAACAGCTCGCCGGCGCGATGCATGCCGAGGTCGATGTCGTCAACAGCGATCCTGGCGCGGAATTTCGCATACGCTTCGCTTCGATCGACGCGGACTAGCGAAAGTGAACACCGTTTTGCGCGAACCTGCCGCTGCATACGGCAGGATGACGCATATTTCGCATCGACGATATCGCCCTGGATGAGAGTCGGGCACGATTCCGCAGCAGCGGTGCGGAAATGAGCTACTGGCCCATCTTTGTGTTGTTTTGTCACTCCCCGCGGAATTCGTGCTATAAATCATTAACTTATACCAATTCGGGATGCGATCGGGATGCGAGTACTCAGTAAACTGGCGGCTATCATAATACTGGCGGCGGCGGCTTCGCCTGGCTACGCCGCGGAAATGAAGACCTTTTTCGGCATCGACGCCGTCGAAATGGAATCGACGCTGGGTTACAGTAACGGCAACGAGACCTATGAATTTACCGGCGTGCGATTGCGTTATGGTCTCGAAGCGCGCGAAGGCGGCAGCGCCGGAATCGAAATCATGCCCGCGATGGAAGACGAGCAGATCGACCCCTTCGGGGACCTGTTCGAACTGTCAATCGGCCCGTCGCTCGCCGCCTATTTCACCATCGGCAAGCCGGTATACCTGCGCCTGGGCTTTTCGTTTACGGAATTCGAGTATACCGATATCGCCTCCGGCATATCGGACAAGGATACCGCTTCCGCGATCGAACTTGGCCTCGGATTCAATATTTCCCCCAGCGAGAATTTAACCTTCTATGGGGAATTCCTGCGCAGGGATTCAGGCGAGCTGATCCTGGATACTTTCTTCTTCGGCGAGGTCGACCAGGTTTCGGACATGGTCTCGCTGGGCGTAAACTTCAAGTTTTAAACCCGCTGGCAGGATCCTGGCCGGTTACGCAAATAAGGGCCCGGGTACCTCTTTTCGCGATTCGACGCAACCCGTTAACCGGACGGAACACTCCCGTCGATGCCGATAAGGCTATCGAGCCGGCGCCCGTTGCGGGTAAAATCGTGGCTCGCAATGGTTGAACGGATTTTCGAAACAAAGATATGGCGGAAGACAGGGCCGAAGTCGGAGATTTGCAACGCCTGCTCGCCGCGGTGGGGGCGGGTCTCGACGAATTCCTGAGGTTTGAACACCCCGATGCGCTCGCGCACCGGGATCAATGGAAGGCGGCGCTCGATATTGAGCTGCCACGGCAGGGCGTCGGCATCGACGAGGTGACGCGGGAGCTGCTGCAGCAGGTCATACCTCATGGCTCGCCGGTGACGCGACCCGGGTTCTCGGCTTTTATCACCACCGGGGCCACCACCGCCTCGACTCTCGCCACGGCCGCCGCGGGCATCGCCTCGCCGCAGCGCTACATGCACACCGCGTTCAACCTGCTCGAGGAAGTCTCGCTGGACTGGCTCGCGCAGATGTGCGGTCTCGAAGGCATGAAGGGCATATACAGCAGCGGCGGTTCGGTCGCCAACCTTCTCGGCCTGGGCGCCGCGCGCCAGCACGCATTCGAGAAAATTGGCATCGATCCGGCGCGCGATGGCGTGAGCCGGTCGGCGGCCGTCTACGCCAGCCGCGAGTGCCACAAGACCATCCAGCGGGCCGGCGGCGTGCTCGGCATCGGGCGCCGCGCGATCAGGCCGATCGACTGCGAAAGCGACGGCCGCATGCGGGTCGACGCGTTACGCGCGGCCATCGAAAGCGATCTGCGCGCAGAAGTCCTGCCGATGGCGATCGTCGCCAGCGCCGGCACCACCAATACCGGTGCCATCGATCCGCTCGCGGAGATTGGTGGCGTTGCGCGCGCGCACGGCATCTGGTATCACATCGACGGGGCCTACGGATTGCCAGGCATCCTCGATCGACGGGTAAGCCATCTTTACGAGGGTCTCGACATGGCCGACTCGGTTATCGTCGATCCGCACAAGTGGCTGGGCGCCTCGGTGGGCATCGCCGCCACCTTCGTGCACGACCGCGAGGTGCTGGAGCGCGCCTTCACGCAGGAGCCGTCCGACTACCTCGAGGGCACGGTCGATCAGGGGGACGACGCCGATGCGCGCATCGAGCACTCGCTGGACGATTTCGGCATCCCCTATTTCAACTACGGGGTCGAGCTGAGCGCGCCCTGCCGCGGCGTCGTGGTGTGGGCGCTGATACGCGAAATCGGCGTCGACGGAATGCGTGAGCGTGTCCTGCGCCACAACGACATGGCCCGGGAAGTCGCCGAATTCTGCCGGCGGCATCCTAACCTGGAACTGATGCTCGAGCCGACCCTGTCGGTTTGCTGCTTTCGCTATGTCGCGCCGCAGGCGGGCGACCTCGATCGTCTAAATCAAAGATTATACCGACGCCTGGTCAGGGAAAACGAATATCTGCCGAGCACGACGCGGGTCAACGGTCACCTGGTGCTGCGTCCGTGCTTCCTCGGGGCGCGCGCCGAGCGCTCGCAGGTCGACGGGTTGCTGCAGTCCGTGTTGCGCATCGGCGCCAAGCTGGTTGCCGGGCAGTCCTGATCGAGCGGACGTCTGCCGATCATCGTCCCAACCGAGGTTGTCCGCTCCCCGCCCAAATAATTCTTGACGGGTCGCCGCGTAATCCCATACTTTTGCCTCCTACCCGGCGGCAGGTGAAACAAGATTACCAACCAACTCGCATTACCGTTACGGCCCGGTATCCCGGTCCGGCTGCTGATCGGATCCGGTCGGCCATGAGTCGCGAAGGGATTTTTGCTACCGATTTCAACGGACTCACCGAAGCGCAGCCGACGCTGCCGTTCGCCTGGTATTACGATCGCGATCAATACCAGCGCGAACTCGATACGATCTGGTCGCAAAACTGGGTTTACCTGTGCCGTGCCGATTCCGTCACGGCAAGCGGCGACTACCGCGTGTTCGCGCTCGCCGGGCACGAAGTCATCCTGCTGCGCGACGATGCGGGCGAACTATGTGCCTATTTCAACAGTTGCCGGCACCGCGGTTCGCGCCTGTGCGAACAGGGCGGTGGCTCGTTCAAGCGCGGCCGCATCATCTGTCCTTACCACAGCTGGTCCTACGATTTGCGGGGTCGCCTCGTGGCCACCGGGAGCGCGCGCACGGTGGCAGGTTTCGACCCTGCCGACCACGGCTTGAGCCCGGTCGCGATCGCGAGCTGGGGGGGGTTCGTATTTGCCAACCTGGCGGGCGCCGACGCCCGGCCGTTTGCCGAAACCCTCGGCGAGGAGCTGTCGCCGCTGAACAACTGGCCGCTGGCATCGCTGCGTGTCGGTCACCGTTTCAGCAAGACGCTTGCGTGCAACTGGAAGCTGTTCTGGGAAAACTTCAACGAATGCCTGCATTGCCCCAGGGTGCACCCCGGCCTGTGTCAGCTGGTACCGATTTACGGCCGCGGCCTGATGGTGCGCAAGGACGATCCGCACTGGCGCGACAGGGCCGACGATGACAACGCGCGCGTGAGCGGACGCCTGCGCGCCGGCGCCGAAACCTGGTCGCCGGACGGGCGCGCGGCGGTCGCAGCCTTCACCGGTCTGACCGAGGCGGAAAAGGGTATCGGCCATACCTACGCGGTGGCGATGCCGTCGCTGTTTGTCGTCGGACATGTCGATTACGTACGCTCGGTGCAGATTACCCCGCTCGACAGCGAGCGCATGCGGCTCGACGCCGAATGGCTGTTCGCGCCCGAGGCGCTCGACGATCCGGGTCTCGACCTGCCGGCGCTTACCGCATTTGCCGAGCAGGTCATGCTCGAAGACGGCCAGGCCTGCGAGCTCAACCAGCGCGGCCTGCGCTCGGCGTCCGCCTCGCACGGAATCCTGATGTCGGAAGAATACGAGGTGTTCGCGTTCCAGGAGTGGGTGCGCCGCGAGCTCGGCGAGGCGCCCCTGGCCGAGGCGCGCGCGAGCCGGGCCAGCCGGCGCAAGGAGCGCGGTTAAACCAGCCGCCTGCCGTCACCCGACCCTGGCGGCGACCGGCGCTTTGATATTTGCCGCGCGAAGCATAATAATTGCGCCCTTTCGTATTGCCCCGGGATTTCAATGACCAAACCAGTCAAACTGTTCGAACCGCTGACGCTTCGCGATACCCGCTTGCCCAACCGCATCGTGGTGTCGCCGCTGTGCCAGTACTCGGCCGTCGACGGCGTCGCGCAACCCTGGCATTTTGCCCACCTGAGCACCTTCGCGCGTGGCAAGGCCGGGCTGGTATTCACCGAGGCGACCGCGGTCGAGGAGCGTGGCCGCATCACGCCGGCCTGCCTCGGCATCTGGAACGATGCGCAGGCCGACGCCCTGCGCCCGATCACCGCTTTCATCGAATCGATGGGTTGCGTGCCCGGTATGCAGCTGGCGCACGCCGGCCGCAAGGCCTCGACGCGTCCGCCTTTCGCTGCCAAGGGACCGATTCCGCTGAGCGAGGCGGACCGCGAATCCGACGGTGCGCCGTGGCAGACGGTAGCCCCGTCGGCGCTGCCGGTCGCGGACGGCTGGCACCTGCCTGCCGAACTCGACGCCGCCGGTTTGCAGCAGGTACGGCAGGCTTTCGTCGACGCCGCGCGCCGCGCGGTCGATGCCGGGTTTCGCGTGCTCGAACTGCACATGGCGCATGGTTACCTGTTGCACAGTTTCCTGTCGCCGCTCGGCAACCAGCGCGGCGATGCCTACGGCGGCGACCTCGAGGGTCGCATGCGCTTCCCCCTCGAAGTAGCGAGCGCGGTGCGCGCCGCAATTCCGGACGGCATACCGCTGTTCTCGCGCATTTCGGCGATCGACGGCAGGGAAGGCGGCTGGACCATCGAGGATTCGGTTGTATTCAGCGACAAAATGCTGCAGGTCGGCGTCGATGTCGTCGACTGCTCGTCGGGCGGCATCGGCGGCGCGCCGAGGTTTCGCAGCGACGACAGCGGCAAGCCGTTGACCGCCGCCTCGGCGCGCAGCCCGGGTTTCCAGGTGCCGTTTTCGCGGCGGCTGCGCGAAGACACCGGCATCAAGTCGATGGCGGTCGGGGTCATCATCGATCCGCATCAGGCAGAGGAAATCCTGCAGAGCGGCGGGGCAGACCTGGTCGCGCTGGGCCGGGAACTGATGTACGACCCGTTCTGGCCGCTGCACGCCGCCGAGGCGCTCGGGGTCGATCCCGACTACCGCATGTGGCCGACGCAGTACGCCTGGGCGATCGACCGGCGCGCGCAGATCAAGACTTTGAACCAGGACGAATAAAATCGGGAAAAATCGCGGTCTGTCAGCTGTTTACAGCTTGCCGCGCACCCAGTTGACGATATCGGCGGCGCCCATCGCGCCCGACTGTCGCGCCAGCTCACGCCCGTGGCGGAGCAGCACCATCGTGGGAATGCTGCGGATTGCATGCCGGGCGCCGAGCGGGTTCTCGCTCTCGGTATTCACTTTGGCCAGTCGCAAACGCGGTTCCAGCGCCTGCGCGGCCTGTTCGAACGCGGGTGCCATCATCCTGCAGGGTCCGCACCACGGCGCCCAGAAATCGACCAGCAGCGGAATGTCGCTGCGGCTGGCGTGTTTGTCAAAATTGGCCTGGGTCAGTTCGACCGGGTGGCCGTCGAACAGCGGTCGATGGCATTTGCCGCAGTTCGGCCCCTCGTCGATACGCGCCCGCGGGATGCGGTTAACCGCATCGCAATGCGGGCATACGATATGCATGGATTCGGTCGTTACAGCCATATTTCAAATATCGTTCCGCGTCCAGGCCGTTCAAGAGCCAGGAACGTGAAAATAGATGCCCTGGCGTCGACTATAACGCGAGCTGCATCCATAACGGGCGATGGTCCGAAATATAGTATTTCGCGCAGCTACGCCAGTATCCAGGCGCCGACGGGTTATAGATATCGGCAAAGATGGCGCCGTCGAAATCGAATACGCCCATGTCGCGAACCCTCGACTTGAGCCCGGGCGTCACCGCGATCTGGTCGTAGTCGGCGCTGTTGGAAACGTTGGTCGGGATGCGCGTGGTATGCGCCGGCAGGTTCAGGCCGCGTTTTGTCAAGGCGTCGTGAATCGGGTCGCCCGGCTGCGCCCGCGGCAGGTTGAAATCACCGAGCGCGAGGATGTTGCTGGTCCAGCGGTGCCTGTCCCGGCGCCGCAGGTCGCACCAGCGCGCGATTGCGTAGGCTTCCAGTTGCCTGCGTTCGAGCGATTCCAGCCGTTCGGCCGACGAGCCTTGCGGTCCATACAACAGGTGGCAGTTGGCCAGCAGGAGTTGCGCGTTCTCCACGTAAAAACCGGCCAGGTAGGGGTTGCGGTTGAATCCCTCGAAATTACGGTTTATGCCGGGCAGGGTGATATTTTTACGGTCGCTGTCGACGATGACGACCTCGCCGATCTTCGGGCTCAGGCTGACGCGCCGCGTGTCGAAAATATAGGCCGAACGCTCGTCATTGCCGGCGCGATCGTTGAAGATCCAGTCGAAATGGTCGGGTAGATGCGCGATCAGGCCGACGAAGTCGTCGAGGTTATCGGCGATTTCCTGTAGCGCGATGATTTCGAACCAGCCGAGCACCGCGGCGATGACCTTGAGATCGCTGCCGCGGCGCTTGTGTACCCCGAGGTTGGCAATATTCCAGGTCGCGATCAGAACCGTGCCGGGCTGGCCGGGAGGGGGAATTCTGCGGCTGTCGGGGTTCGTGGCCGGCAGCGCGTCGCGGTAATTTGTCAGCCGGTCGATTTCGGTTTGCGGATCATAGGTGTGCTCCGGGTTTGGTCTGGTCAACGCGCGCATCCGTGGTTTCTCCTGTGTTGGTCACCGCGATGAAAGGCCGGCGTAAAAATCCCTGCCGTTTGGCGAGAATTCTAGTTCCTTCGGATTGCTATGTGAATTGATAACCATCATGAAAATGTCTGGTAACATTACGTTTTTTGAGCGAGTCCAAATCATGGCACGAAACGAATTCGACATTGGCAGTTTCCTGATGCGCCTGCTTTTTGCGATGGCGCTGGTATTCCTGACCTACAACCCGAGCGGTTACTCCTGGATCGGCTGGTTAAGCTCCGATACGCCGGTGGTTTACAAGGCGGCAACAGGCATCGTATTGCTGATCGGCTGGGTCATGTATTTACGCGCCACCTGGAATTCGCTCGGCGCGGTCGGCACGATACTGGCCGCGGCGTTTTTCGCAATTATCATCTGGCTGTTTATCGAGTGGGGTTTTTTCGCGCTCGATGACACCGCGATAATCCAGTGGATAGTGCTGGTCGTGCTGACCGGCGTGCTCGCGGTCGGCATGTCCTGGTCGCACGTGCGCCGCAGGATATCGGGGCAGTACGATACCGATGAAATCGAGGGTTAGGCCGCGCAATCCTGCCGTCACCCCTTGCTGTACCGATGACCTCGCCTGACGAGAACGTAATCCTGCTGCACGGCCTGATACGCAGCGACAGGTCGATGCGCAAACTCGAGAAAGCGTTGGCGAAAGAAGGTTATCGCGTATTCAACGTCAGCTACGAATCGACCCGCAACAACGTCGAGACGCTGGCCGAACAGGCGATCGGGCCGGCGCTCGCGGACTGCCCGGTGGGCCAGAAAGTCAACTTCGTTACGCATTCGCTGGGCGGCATACTGGTGCGGCAATATCTCAAACATCACGATATCGATAATCTCGGGCGCGTGGTCATGCTCGGGCCACCCAACAAGGGGAGCGAGGTCATCGACAAGCTGCGCGACTTTCCCGGGTTTCGTTTTTTCCACGGCGAGGCCGGCGTCGAACTCGGGACCGGCGCAACCAGTTTGCCTAACCGGCTCGGCCAGGCCGATTTCGACCTCGGCGTGATCGCCGGCACGCGCAGCATCAACCTGTTCCTGTCAACCCTGATTCCGGGCGTCGACGACGGCAAGGTATCGGTCGAAAACACCCGTCTCGAGGGCATGCGCGATCACCTCGAGATGGAAGTGACGCATACCTTCATGATGCGTAACAACAAGGTCATCGACCAGGTCATCCATTACCTGAAGACCGGCAAATTCAGGCGCCAGGCCCCGAGTTGATCAAAGACGGCCGCAACCCGCCATTGCGACGATAATTTCAGACACTGGGACATCCGCGATTATCTCGACCCGCGCGCAATGGCTCGGCTACCTGAACCACATATCCGACAGGGAGCGCGATCATTACCTGAAGTTCTTCCAGCGACGCCCTGCACCTGAGGAAATTGCGCCATGCTGTACCGGCCTGGCAACTGGCGGGTTTTATGTGGCACCTCGAAGGCGCCGGTCAGGCGTGTTTACCCATTAATCGCCTGCTGATAAAACCAGCCACGTAGACTTCGGCAAAACTCCATGGTATGGCCCAGTATAAAATCCCCTCTGGCAATACGCCCAGGTTCCACATCGCAATCCACAGCAGGACAAATCCGAGCACCCAGGAAATTACCGTGCTTTGCAGAATGCTGAATCTTGTAATCAACCATGTGAGAAACGCGGCAAAAATCATTGCCCAGAGACCCCAGCTAGCTCCGTTGACCGGTGCGGACGGAAAAGTCAGGCCGATATCGTTGAATCCATCGAGCCAATATTCCTTCAGCAGTATTTCATTGCGGATAAACTCGGAAAAATTCATCCACAGCCCCGCGGCAATAACTGCTAATACAAACTGCTTTCTCGATGTTTCCATAGCCTCGATCATTTAAGGTTGCCGGGTTGGGCCCCGCTGGTATTTTTTTATCGATGGACGACGTCACTGTAGACTTTTTCAGGTTTACGAAATGTTACTGCGCGTTGCCCGGTGTTCACGGCGGGACTCTCTGCAGGCAGGTAAAAGAGCCTGCCGGGCACCTGTCCTGACGAGAAATGGATAATGGAGGCCGTTTTGCCCATCCGGCAGAATGTTATTTGAATCAAGAAGAGTGGTCACGGATTTTTCACTGCCACGAAAAAATGCCCTGCATTTACTATACTCGAATCAAACTGTTGGCGAAATCCTGGCCGATCGATCGATACCCAGATAGGAAAATTCAAGTGCTCATTCAGGACCGAACATGATCAAGGCGATGCGTTATTTACTTATCGCAGTGGTGACGGTGTCTTTTTTTGCCGCGCAAACAGCCCGCGCCGAAGTCTATAAGTGGGTCGATGAAAATGGCAAGGTGCATTTTACCGATAAACCACCCCGGCAACCCGAGGTGGAGCCCGAAGTCATCGAGATCACTACCGGTAAGCCCGTGTCGGCTGCCGCGTTTCCTTCGATCGCGAAACTCGAGCCGATAAAAAATAGCAGATCGGCCGATGCCAAGACGGTGGTGCTCGAGCATTTGTCGATTGAATACCAGGGCAATGCCAACGATGCCAGCACGCTCGGTCGAACCTACCGCTACACGCGGGAAGCGGGACTAAAGGCTGCCCGTTTGCGCCAGAGCGATAAAGCCCCGCCATCGGCCCTGCCGTGCATATCCGAAGGCAACCTGACGCTTAACAATGCGAAATACATCATAAAGCAGGTGGATTTCGGTAAGCCCTTCGACGAGGTTTTCGAGGAAAATGGCTACCTCGTCGCCGCAGACAAGACCTTTGCCCTGCAGGAGAGCGCGAGCAACGATCTGAGCCTTGCAGCGGTCGTCACCGATATTCGCCTGTCGCATTGCGGCAGCAGAAGCGCGCCCGACCTGCGCAGCTTTACGCAAAATTCCACCTACCTGAAAATCGAGTGGACGGTATTCGACAACCTCGCCAGGCGGGTCGTATTCAAGACCACCACGGAAGGCCTCGACGACAGTTTCAAAAAATCCCCGAGATTCAATGGCGCGGCCATCAGCGCGTCGCTGGCGTTTCGCCAGGCCACCGAGCATTTACTCGCGCAACCGGAATTCGTAGATCTGCTGCTGGCAAGCCCGGCGCTCGACACGGGATACATGGATGACGGCGTAAACCTGCAGGATATCGATATTGTTTACGGGAATCCGGACACCAGGTTCATCAGCCAAACCGGCGCTATCGAAAAAGCCTCGGTGACCATAAGAACCGCCGGTGGCCATGGCAGCGGATTCGTGATTTCCGCTCCGGGCTACGTACTGACCAACCACCACGTGGTCGCACGGAACCGGGAGGTAATCGTCATCATGGACGGCAGGGAACAGCGGGCAGTGGTGGTGCGCAGCAACCCCGGCAGGGACGTAGCCCTGCTGAAACTCGAGCAGCGCTTCGATGCCGAGCCGATGCATATCGACACCAACGACGTAACCCTGGGTGAGGAAATTTATGTTGTCGGTACGCCGCTGGACGAGCGCCTCAATTTTTCCATCAGTCGCGGCATCATTTCCGCACGCAGAGTGCTTGACGAGCGAAGCTACTATCAGACCGATGCGGCGGTCAATCCCGGCAACTCGGGTGGGCCCGTATTCAATAGTTCGGGCAATGTGATCGGAATCACCGTGGCAGGGCTATTCACGAAGGACGGTGGCTCGCGCAATATCAATTACGTAATACCGATACTGGATGCGCTCGCTGCCCTGAACATCGCGGCGAAATGATTTTGCGAACCGCAACCTGAAATCCGGAAAAAGGTTTCCTGGCGTAAAGGATTTTCGCCGCATTTAGGTAAACTGTCCCCGAATACGAATATCCAGGATATTCGGGGACAGTTTACTTAGTTCAAATCATTAGCTTCCAGGCGGGTAAACTATTAGTTTTACATCGTCGCGATTAGACGCACGTCGACCATGATCGAGATATTAAATAACCAGTTCGGACTGGAAGGGCATCTCACCTTCCGGCGGGGCAACGGCGGCCTGGTGAAAGCCGTCATCGCAAACGCCCACGCCGCTGCCGAGGTCTACCTGCATGGCGCCCACGTCACGCATTACCAGCCCGTTGAAACAGGGCCTGTTCTGTGGATCAGCGATAGCGCAGTTTTTGCCGCTGGTAAAGCCATACGCGGAGGTGTGCCTGTCTGCTGGCCCTGGTTCGGGGTGCATGCGACAAATCCGGAATTTCCGCAGCACGGTTTCGCGCGCGTTTCCGAATGGTCCGTTGTTGCAACCGCATCGGGAACGGACGGGACTACCAGCATTAGCCTGGTTCTCGAAGGCGACGGCAGCCTCGACCTGTGGCCGCACCCTTTCCGCCTCTGCCTGGCGGTGACCGTCGGGAAAGCACTGACCCTGTCCCTGACAGCGCGAAACAATGCGGACGTCGCGCTGGAATTCGGCGCGGCCCTGCACAGCTATTTCAGGGTTGGCGATCGCGATTCGATTCGAATCAGCGGGCTGGACGGCTGCGATTACCTCGACAAGCCGGATAACTTCGTATCGAAAAGACAGCACGGCGACATATTGCTCGACGGAGAGGTCGACCGCGTCTACATCGAAACCACCGCCGACTGCAGGATTCACGACCCCGTCCTGGCACGCAGAATCATTGTCGGCAAGTCGGGCAGCCGTTCGACCGTCGTCTGGAACCCGGGGCTGGCCGGCGCACTGCAAATTCCCGATTTTGACGACGATGGTTATCGCCGCATGGTATGCGTCGAATCCGCCAACGCGGCCAGCGATACCCGTCTGCTGGAACCGCGGCAAAGCCACAACCTGGTTCAGCGTATTACCGTAACATACTGATGGGGATCTAAGGATTCGGCATATGCCAGCCATCGTGTGGATAAAAGCCGCGACCGACCTTTCCGGGTATGTCGGTGTCAGGCGTTGCGCTCGGTGTTGATGGCAAGCGCAAAACCCGCTAGATCGACCCGGTTCCCCCAATCTTCCAGGTTCAGCGTAAGCCTGCCGCGCCAGTTCGGATACTCGTCGACGGTGCCGGGTACGTTTACCTGGCGGGTCTGCGCCAGCAGGTCTTCCAGCTGTACCATCATCAGCATCGCCTCCGACCTCGCGAGGTAGCGCTGGATGGCCCGCGCCACTGCCTCGCTGAGCCCATTCTCCGCGTTGTGCTCGTTTACCTCGTCTGCCGCGATCAGGTTTTCCCGCGCCAGCGCCTCCAGGATCTCGTAGCGGTCCCGCGCGCGAGTCTGCCGCTGCAGATCCTCGAAGTCGTCGGACGGGTACAGGTCGAGTCGCTCTCGCAGATCCAGGTCGGAGCCCTGCCAGTAGCCGTGCAGCGTCGGCAGGTCGTGCGATCCCGACGTGCACAGGGCATAGCGCGGATAGTCCGTCGGCGGCTTCATCGTGCCCCGCTGCCAGTCTTTCTCGAAGTAAAGGATTCGAAACGAGAGGATCCTGTTGACATATAGCGCGTGGCGAACGTCGTTCGGGACGGTGCCCAGGTCTTCGCCGATGACGAGACAACTATTGCGCTGGCTTTCCAGCGCGAGGATCCCCAGCAGGTCCATGAATGGGTAGGAGACGTAGGTTCCCGCGTCGGCCTGGCAGCCCGGCGGCACCCAGTATAGACGCATCAATCCCATGATATGGTCGATACGCAATGCGCCCGCGTGCCGCATATTGGCGCGTAATGTGAGAATGAACGATCGATAAGCCCGATCGGCAAGCGCTGCGGGTTGCGGGGGCGGCAGCTCCCAGTTCTGTCCTTTTAAATTGAAATCATCGGGCGGCGCGCCGGTGCCGATATTCTGCGCGTAATCGGATTGTTCGGCCCAGCACTGCGCCGAAGATTTTTCGACGCCGACCGCCAGATCGCGGTAAATGCCGATAAACATGCCGTGGCTTTTACAGCTTTGCTGGACTGCGGACAGCTGCAGCTCGGCGTTCCACTGCAGGTACTGGTGAAACTCGATTTCGTCGCGATGCCGCTCGGCCCAGGCGACAACCGCTGCCGAGTCTGGATCCTGGTAGGTCTCCGGCCATTTATGCCAGCCGTCGATGGCGGGGTCCTGCCGGTAAAAGAATGCCTGCAGCGCCTCGAACAGCGAGAACTTGAACAAAGCGTCTCCACCGTCCTGCCGGAAGCGGTCGAATGCCTCGATCCGCGCCGCATCGGCATCTTGCCTGAATCCCCGGTAAAGCATTTTGAGCAACTCCAGCTTGAGCGCCCAGACGCGGCGATAATCGATCAACTCGAGTTCTCGCAACGCCCCGAGGGTCGACTGGAATGCGCTGTCGTTTACCCGTCTTTGCGCTTCCCGGTTGTGGCCGAACTCGTCGATCGCCTCGATATCGAGGTAAACGGGATTGACGAAGTCACGGCTCGACGGGCTGTAGGGGCTCGCGTTTTCGGGCAGGTGCGGATACAGCGCGTGCAGCGGGTTCAGGCCGAGCACGTCGATGCCGAGCGGGGCAAGGATTTCGACCACGGCATGCAGGTCGGTAAAATCTCCGATCCCCCAGTTGCGGCGCGAACGCAGCGAAAACAGCTGCAGGCTTACGCCCCAGGCTTTGCCGCCCTGGACGAGCTCGGGCGGCTGGTAGCAGGTTTGCGGTGCGACGATGACGGTGCTATGCGCCTCGCCGCCGTCAGCGGTTACCAGGACCAGATGGTGATATCCAGGGTCCGCCAGGTCCGGCAGCGTAACCTCGAAGCGCAGCATGCTCGCGCCGTCGACCTCCGCTGCGCCGATCGCATCCCGCGCATCGATTTCCCATTGCCCCCGGTGCTGTCGACCGGATTCCTCGTGCAGCTGCCAGCTTATCGGCCCGTCGATCTGACTCGCGTCAAGATTCAGGGTAACGCGTATCGGCAACTCGCCCTGCCGCTGGACGACCGCCGCGGCGACGGCCCGGCGCCAGCTTCGGGATTCCAGTTCGCCGAGACCGCGATGGATATCGTCGTCGTCGTCGATCGGCAACTGCAGCGCCGCGAGCAGCGATCTCTTGACGTCGACACCGGGCTCGTGACGCTGGCCGCGGATATCGTGGTATTCGAGCACGATGCCGCAGCGGGCGCAGAGCCTGTCGAGTGCAGCATGGTCGGTAATCGGCACCGGGATACTAACCCGCTTTCGCAACCGGCAGACGGTTACCGCTGCCGGGGGCCGGGGTTGTCACCGGGTGCTGCGAGTTTCGCGGTGCAGGCGGAGTCACATCAACAGCTCGAACAGCTGCACCGAGCGCGGCTCGATTGCCACGCGACCCTTTGCGGTCATCGCCGGATCACTTTCCGCGGTGGTGAGCAGGCACTGCCAGTGAAAATCGCTCGGTGGCAATACGAATTCCACGGGCGTCGGGTCGGCGTTAAAAACGATCAGCAGCGCCGCTTCCTTGCTGTTATCGAAACGCGGATCGCGGGCAGGCATGATTTCCCCCGCCAGCAGCATCGCAAGAAAATTGTGGCGCTCGTCGTGCCAGTCGGCGTCGCGCATGCTTGCCCCGTCGGCGCGCAGCCACTGGATATCGCTGAAACCGTTCGATTCGATGCGCTGTTTGCCATGCACGAAGAGATCGCGCCTGAGCAGCGGGTATTTGTTTCTGAGACGAATCAACTTGCGCACGAAATCGACCATGTCCGATTCCCGCGCCTGCGCGGACCAGTCCAGCCAGGTAATCGCGTTATCCTGGCAATAGGCGTTGTTGTTGCCGAGCTGGCTGCGCCCGAACTCGTCGCCACCGAGCAGCATCGGGGTGCCCTGGGCGAGAAACAGGGTCGCCAGCAGGTTGCGGCGCTGGCGCCGCCGCAGCCGCTCGATCACGGGATCGTCGCTCGGGCCCTCGACGCCGCAGTTGTCGCTGAAATTCGCATGGTGGCCATCGTTGTTGTTTTCGCCGTTGGCCTCGTTATGACGTTCGTTGTAGCTGACCAGGTCGGCGAGCGTGAATCCGTCGTGGCTGGTGACGAGGTTGATGCTCGCCGATGGGCGTCGCCCGTTATGCTCGAACAGGTCGCTGGAACCGTGCAGGCTACGCGCGAGTTCGGGCAGGAATCCGGCCTCGCCGCGCCAGTAGCGGCGCAGGCAGTCGCGGAAGCGGTCGTTCCACTCCGACCATCCCGGCGGGAAGCCGCCGAGTTGATAACCCCCGGGGCCGATATCCCAGGGTTCGGCGATGAGCTTCACCTGCGATAGCACGGAATCCTCGCGGATCGCCCTGAAAAACGCACCGTCGCCATCGAAGCCGTGCGCCTCGCGGCCGAGACTGGCCGCGAGGTCGAAGCGGAAACCGTCGACATGCATGTCGACCACCCAGTGTCGCAGGCTGTCGATGATCATTTGCAGAACCCGCGGATGATTGACGTTGAGCGTATTTCCGCAACCGCTGTCGTTGACGTAGAAGCGCTGGTCCTGGTGCTCGAGCCGGTAGTAGCTGAGGTTGTCGATGCCGCGGAAACCGAGTGTCGGTCCCGACTGGTCGCCTTCTGCGGTATGGTTGTAGACGACGTCGAGAATGACCTCGATGCCGGCCTCGTGCAGGCGCCGCACCATGGCCTTGAACTCGTTGCGGTCGGCGCCGGACAGGTAGCGGGATTCGACCGCGAAATAGCCGATGCTGTTATATCCCCAGTAGTTCACGAGATTTTTCCTGACAAGGAAGTGATCGTCGACAAAAGCCTGCACCGGTTGCAGTTCCAGCGTGGTAATCCCGAGCGATTGCAGGTAGGAGATCGCGCTATCCGAGGCCAGCCCCGCAAAGCTGCCGCGCTGTTCCTCGGCGATGGCTGCGTTCAGCATCGTAAATCCGCGAACGTGGGCTTCGTAGATCACGGTACAGGCCCAGGGCACCCGCGGACGGGGATCGCTGCCCCAGTCGAAAGTCTCGTCGACGACCACGGACCTGGGGACGAAGCGGGCGCTGTCGGTATCGCTGAAACTCAGGTCCTGCTGGTCGTCGTCGACATCGAACCCATAGACCGAATCGTCCCAGGTCAGCTTGCCGCTGAGCTGCCTGGCGTAGGGATCGAGCAATAGCTTGTGCGGATTGAAGCGGTGGCCCTTTTCCGGGTCATAGGGGCCGTAGACGCGATAACCGTAAACCGTGCCCGGTCCGCAATTCGGCAGGTAGACATGCCAGACATCGCCGCTGGCCTCGAGCACGACGCGCTCCAGTTCGGCGCCGTTAGCGGCGTCGAACAGGCATAGTTCTACTTTATCCGCATGCGCCGAGAACAGCGCGAAATTTACCCCGTGGCCGTCCCAGCTGGCGCCGAGCGGCCGTGGTGTTCCGGGCAGCCTGGCGTGGCTCATGGCTGGTAGTCGGCACCCGCGCCAGAGGTTACCGGCTCGAGCCGCCAGATGTCCCGGTTGTATTCGCGGATGGTGCGATCGGACGAGAAGCGGCCGCTCGCCGCGGTATTGAGAATGCTCATCTCGGTCCAGCGCTCGCGGTCGCGGAAACTGGTGGCCACCCGCCGCTGCGCGGCGACGAAACTGGCGAAATCGGCGGCCGTCATCCAGGCGTCATGCGGGCTAAGTATGCTGTCGATGATCGGATCGAAGATGCCGGGTTCCGACTGGTTGAACTGCCCGCTCTGCAGTACCTCCATAACCTCGCGCAGGTCGTCGTCGGCGGCGACGATCGCTTTCGGATCGTATTGCCTGCGCATTTGCACGACTTCTTCGGCGGTCATCCCGCAGAGAAAAAAATTGTCGGCACCGACGGCGTCGCGGATTTCGATATTGGCGCCGTCGAGAGTACCGATGGTGAGCGCACCGTTGATCATGAACTTCATGTTGCCGGTGCCCGAGGCCTCCTTGCCCGCGGTCGATATCTGCTCGGAAAGATCGCAGCCCGGGCAGATGGTCTCCATCGTGCTGACGTTGTAATTGGGCAGGAAAACGAGCCGCAACAGGCCCCGGGTGCGGGGGTCCGAGTCGACCACGCGGGCAACACTATTGATCAGCTTGATCGTGAGCTTGGCCATGAAGTAACCGGGCGCCGCCTTGCCGCCGATCAGTACGCAGCGCGGGGTCCAGTCGGCGGTATCGCCGCGGTGGATTCTCTGCAGCAAATGAATGACGTGCAGGACGTTGAGCAGTTGACGCTTGTATTCGTGCATGCGCTTGACCTGTACGTCGAAAATCGCATCCGCGTAGAGCTCGATCCCGCAGCCCTGCCGTACCAGTTCGATAATTCTGTGCTTGTTGGCCTGTTTCACCGAGTGCCAGGACTCGCGAAAGGCGGCGTCGCGCGCGAGAGGGGCCAGCTTGCCGAGCTCGTCGAGGTCGGTGACCCAGCCGTCGCCGATACTCGCCGTAATCAGTTTTGACAGCCCGGGGTTACAGGCCCTGAGCCAGCGGCGCTGCGTGACGCCGTTGGTCTTGTTATTCATCCGCGTCGGCCAGAGTTCGTGAAAATCGCGGAACAGGCCTTCTTTCAGCAAGCGCGAATGAAGCTCGGCGACGCCGTTGACCGAGTAACTGCCGACGATGGCGAGGTGCGCCATGCGCACCATCGGTTCGGCTCCGTCTTCGATTATCGCCATGCGCTCGCGCCGTTTCACGTCGCCCGGCCAGCGCGCCGCGATTTCCGCAACGAAGCGATTGTTGATCTCGCCGATGATTTCCAGCACCCGTGGCAACAGCTGACCGAACAGCCTCACCGGCCAGCGCTCGAGCGCCTCCGGCAGCAGCGTATGGTTGGTATAGGCCATGCAGTTGCCGGTGATTTTCCAGGCGTCGTCCCACTCGAGGCCGTGCACGTCGATCAGCAGGCGCATCAACTCGGCCACCGCGATGCTGGGATGCGTATCGTTCAACTGGAAGCAGTGTTTCTCGGCAAACTGGTCGAAGTTCTCGCCGTGACGGTTTACCCATTGCCGAAACACGTCCTTGAGGCTGGCCGACGCGAGAAAGAACTGTTGCCGCAGCCGCAGTTCCTTGCCGTTTTCGCTGGCGTCGTTGGGATACAGCACCATCGTGATGTTCTCCGCCGCGGTCCTGGCGGCGACCGCCTCGGTATAGCTGCCGGCGTTGAACTCGTCGAGATCCAGTTCGTCGGTGGCCAGGGCCGACCAGAGTCTCAGCGTGTTGACCGTACCGTTGCGGTAACCGGGCACCGGGATATCGAATGGAACCGCCAGCACGTCGTGGGTATCGACCCAGCGCGCGTGGCTGCGGCCGTTCTCGTCGAGATAGCGTTCCACGCGTCCGCCGAAGTGGATACGCTGTTCGTACTCGGAGCGCTCGATTTCCCACGGATGACCGCCGCGCAGCCACGGATCGGGTTCCTCGACCTGGTAGCCGTCGACGATTTTCTGGCGAAACATGCCGTACTGGTAGCGGATGCCGTAACCGATGACGGGCAGGCCCAGCGTCGCGCAGCTATCGAGAAAACAGGCCGCCAGCCGTCCAAGCCCGCCGTTGCCGAGACCGGCGTCGTGTTCCTGTTCGATCAACTCTTCCTCGTCGAGGCCCAGCTGTTCGAGCGCGGTTTCGAGTTCTGCGTCGAGATCGAGGTTCATCGCGGCGTTGCGCAGGCTGCGTCCGAGCAGGTATTCCATCGACAGATAACAGACCCGTCGACTCTCGTAATGTTCATAGCTGTGCCGGGTGTTGTTGATGCCCTCCATCAGCCGGTCGCGCAGCGTCATGGCGAGCGCCAGGAATTCGTAATGCGGCGTACGCTGGTAGTGGTCACGCCCGAGCGTGTGATTGAAATAGTGGCGAAAGTCGCGCATCAGGCTCGCGCTGTCATGTCCGGGCGGTGCCAGCGCCGCGATTCTGGATTTATTGTGCATATTCATTGCGGGTAAGCAGGTAATCGTTTTCTGTTATTCGATAGTCATGATTAAAGTCGCCAACGGCGGCAAGGTCAAATTTAGCGAGTGATCGCGGCCATGGGCGGGGATCTCGTCGGAGCCGATCTCGCCGAGATTGCCGACGCCGCTGCCGCCGTAGACGCTCGCGTCGCTGTTGATGCGCTCGCGGTAGCGGCCGGCGCGCGGCACGCCGATGCGATAGTCGCGACGCACCACCGGCGTCATATTGCAGACCGCAACCACCAGGTCGGCCTGGCTCGCGCCGCGGCGTATGAACGCAATCACGCCCTGCAGGTTGTCGCTGCAGTCGATCCATTCGAAGCCGGCGGCGCTGAAGTCCAGCTGATACAACGCGGCGGTGTCGCGGTAGAAATGGTTCAGGTCCCGGACCAGCTGCTGGACACCGGCGTGCGCGGGCTGGTCGAGCAGGTGCCAGTCGAGCGAAACGTCGTGGTTCCATTCGCGCCGTTGCGCGAATTCGCCGCCCATGAACAGCAGCTTCTTGCCGGGGTGCGCGTACATGAACGCGAAGTAGAGGCGCAGGTTGGCGAACGCCTGCCAGTCGTCCCCGGGCATGCGCCTGATCAGCGAGCCCTTGCCGTGCACGACCTCGTCGTGCGACAGCGGCAGGATGAAGTTCTCGCTGAACGCATAGAGCAGACCGAAGGTCAGCTTGTCGTGGTGGTAGCGCCGATGTATCGGATCCTCGCTGAAATAGCCCAGGCTGTCGTGCATCCAGCCCATGTTCCACTTGTAACTGAAGCCGAGGCCGCCCCTGTAGACCGGGTGCGAAACGCCTGGCCATGCGGTCGATTCCTCGGCGATGGTGACCGCGCCGCTGGCGTGCACCTGCTCGTTCATCAATCGCAGGAACTCGACCGCTTCGAGATTTTCGTTGCCGCCATATCGATTGGGCACCCACTCGCCGGGCTTGCGCGAGTAGTCCAGGTACAGCATCGAGGCCACGGCATCGACGCGCAACGCGTCGATGTGGTATTCCTCGACCCAGAACAGCGCGTTCGCGACCAGGTAATTGACGACCTCGGGGCGATTGAAATTGAAGATCAGCGTGCCCCAGTCGGGGTGCGCGCCCTGGCGCGGGTCGGCGTGCTCGTAGAGGTGGGTGCCGTCGAAACGCGCCAGGCCGAATTCGTCGCGCGGAAAATGTGCCGGGACCCAGTCCATGATGACGCCGATGCCCTGCCGGTGGCAGCAGTCGACCAGGAACTTGAAATCCTGTGGGTTGCCGAAGCGGCTGGTCGGCGCGAACAGCCCGATCGGCTGGTAACCCCAGGAACCGTCGAAGGGGTGTTCGCTGACCGGCAGCAGCTCGATATGCGTATAGCCCATCTGTCCGACGTAGGAGACGAGGCTTGCAGCGAGTTCGCGATAGCCGAACATGCGGTTATCCGCGGCGTGCCGGCGCCACGAACCGAGGTGCACCTCGTAAATCGACATGGGCTGGTCGAGCGTGCTGCCGCCGCGCCGCGTTTCCATCCAGTCGCTGTCCTGCCAGCGGTAATCGTCCGCGTACACGATGGACGCGTTGCCCGGAGCCGGTTCCATGTGACGCGCGAATGGATCGGCCTTCTGCGGCAACAGCCTGCCGCGGGCGTCGAGGATTTCGTACTTGTAGTAATCGCCATGGCCGAGGCCCGGAATGAAGATATCCCAGACGCCACCGGTGGGGTGCAGTCGCATCGGGTGGCGGCGTCCGTCCCAGCCGTTGAACAATCCGATGACGCTGACCCGGCTCGCGTTCGGCGCCCAGACCGCGAAATGCACGCCCAGGACGCCATCGATTTCGATGATATGCGCGCCGAGCTTGTCGGCCAGATTGCGCAGCTTGCCCTCGCGCATCAGGTGACGATCGAGGTCGCCGAACGGCGAGGCGAAGCGATACGGGTCTTCGATGACACGGCTGTTACCGTTTTCGTGCAGGCGCAGCCGATAAAAGACGGCGGGTAGCGGCAGGCGCGCCTCGAACAGCCCGTCGCGGTGCACCGGTTTCATCTGTATCAGCAATTCGCCGTCTGCGTCGACGAGATCGACGCGCTGGGCCTGCGGTTGCCAGCTGCGCACCGTCCAGTACTTGATCGCGCTGTGCGGCCCGAGGACCTTGAACGGGTCGCCGTGACGCCCCTGCGCAATGGCTTCGAAACCGGATTCCAGGGATGTCATCGCTGCGGTAATCTACGATTGCCGGTAAAGATGCTGCAGGTAGGCATCGATGCTGTCGGCCCAGTCGAATCTCGCCGCCGCCGCCGCTTCGCGCATGGTTTGCCACTTGCTCGATTTCTTGTCGAACTGGTCGATGGCGCGCCGCAGCGTCGCCACCAGCGCGTCGGCCTGCTCGGTCAGGTTGTTACCGCCGAAGACAAACCCGGTACGGTTGTCCCTGACGGTATCACGCAGCCCGCCGACGTTGTGCACCAGGCAGGGCTGACCGGCGCGTAGCGCCAGCATCTGGCTGATACCGCAGGGTTCGAACGAACTCGGCATGAAAAACAGGTCTCCCTGGCGGTAAAAGGCGTCACCGAGCTCGTCCGAGTAGCCGCGCAGGTAGACGAAATTGCGCTCGGCCGCCATGGTCGCGCCGAGGAATTGCTCGCATGCGGGATCGCCGGTGCCAACCATCAGCAGCATGCCCCTGTCGCCGAGCGCTTCCAGCGCCAGGTGCAGCGCGGGCCGCCCGGAAGTCGTCGGCTGGCGCATCAGGCCAATTTTCTGATCGGTGATACGACCTACGCTGGTCAGCAGCATATGCGGACGCTCGTCGCTCAGCCGTGCCAGCGCGTGATGGGCGAGGAAAAGGGTGCTGGCGAGGACAGGGCTGCCGCTGGCCCAGAACAGAACAAGCTCCCGCATGCGCCGCAATAGCGCAGGCCAGTCGGGCAATGCCGGGTTCGGCTGCGCCGGATATTCGCAACCGTTGAGAATGCCGAACAGGCGCTTCTCGTCGCGGGCGGCACGCAGGTCCTGCTCGAGGCCCTCGCCGCCATGGATGCCATTCTCGGAATCTCCCGGAGACAGGATTTCCTCGGCATAACTCGGCGATACCGTGTGCACCGCGTCGGCGAGACGAATCGCACTGGCCATCGGGTTGACGCAGTCGGACCAGCGCGGATCCGCCAGCTGCCTACGCACGTAGACCAGGTCCGGATACCACGCCTCGAGCGACGACGCATCGTTGGCGAAGGGTCGAATGCCCTGCACCGCCAGGTTATGGATGCTGTATACGCAACGCAGCTTCCGCAGCGATGCGCAGCCGGGATCGTAACGACGCAGGATCAGCAGGAAGGCGGCATGCCAGTCGTGCAGGTGCAGCACGTCGGGATCGGCGAAGCTGCCGCTCTCGATCGCCACCGCCACGGCGCGACAAAACAGCGCGAACTTGCCCGCGTCGGTGCGGAAGGGCTGCCCGGGCGGGTCGTCGCAATAAATGCGGCCGGCACCGCAGCTGCTGAACAGCGGGTGATCGATCACGTAATGTCTGACCTTGTCGCCGCCGACCTCGTCAAGCCGGTAAAGCACCGGCGCCTCGATCTGGCCGCCAAACCTGACCCTGAGCGTTTGCAGCTGCCTGGCGCCGGGCAGGCGGGCAAAAACCCCGTAGGCCGGCGTGATCACCGAAACCCTGCAGCTGCGCCGCGCCAGCGCCGTCGGAACGTCGCGCACGACGTCGCCGATACCGCCGACCTTGCCGCCTGGCAGGGCCCCGTTTTCCGCCGCTACCATCAGGATATGGGTCATCAGGTCACCACGTCGGGACTGCCGCGGCCGGTGAAATGCTCGATGCGCGCGAGCCTGTGGGAGAGGTCGATCAATTCTGCGAGCGCGTTCTGCGGATCCTGATTATGTCGCGCGGGGTCGGTCTCGTGACCCTCGATATAAACCCGCAGCGTCGCGCCCTCGGTGCCGGTGCCCGACAGCCGATATATGATGCGGGCGCCGCCGCGCAGCAGGATGCGCAGGCCCTGCTGCCGGCTCTGGCTGCCGTCGACCGGGTCGGTGTAACCGAAGTCGTCGGCGGTCTCGATCTCGTGGTTGCCGAAACGCTGGCCTGCCAGTGCGCCGAGCTGGCCGCGCAGCGTCTCGACCAGCGACTGCGCCGCATCGCTCGCGACCGCCTCGTAATCGTGTCGGGTATAGTAGTCGCGCCCGTACTGCTGCCAGTGCCGTCGCACGATGTCGGCGACCGGTTCGCCGCGTACCGCGAGGAGGTTGAGCCAGAACAGCACCGCCCAGAGCCCGTCCTTCTCGCGCACGTGATCCGAGCCGGTGCCGAAAGACTCTTCGCCGCAGAGCGTGATCTTGCCGGCGTCGAGCAGGTTGCCGAAGAATTTCCAGCCGGTCGGCGTCTCGAAGCACGGAATCCCGAGCGACTTCGCGACCCGGTCCACCGCCTGGCTGGTCGGCATCGAACGCGCCACGCCGGCGATGCCGTCGCGGTAACCCGGGGCCAGGGTCGCGTTCGCCGCCAGCAGCGCGAGGCTGTCGCTTGGCGTCACGTAAAAGTTGGCGCCAAGAATCATGTTGCGATCCCCGTCGCCGTCCGACGCGGCGCCGAAATCGGCGGCATCGCGCCCGCTCGTGAGTCGCTGCAGTTCGGGGGTGTGCGCCGGATTCGGGTCCGGGTGTTCGCCGCCGAAATCCGGCAGCGGCTGGCCGCGCAGCACGCTGCCCGGCGGAGCCCCGAGTGTCTGTTCGAGGATGTCGTGGGCGTAAGGACCGGTGATCGCGTTCATCGCGTCGAACTGCAGGCGAAATGATCCTCCGGTCAATAGCTCGCGGATGCGCTCGAAGTCGAATAACTGCTCCATCAGCGCGGCGTAATCGGCCACCGGATCGATGACCTCGATCTGCATCCCGCCCAGCTGCCTGTCGCCGACCCGGCCGAGGTCGACGCGCGCAGAATCGGCGATGTAATATTGCTCGATCCGTCGGCTCTGCGCGAAGATTGCGGCGGTCAGTTCTTCGCTGGCGGGTCCGCCGTTGGCGCCGTTGAACTTGATGCCGAAATCGGCGTCGGGTCCGCCGGGATTGTGGCTCGCGGACAGGATAATGCCGCCGAATGCGCGGTACTTGCGGATGATGCAGGATGCAGCCGGCGTCGACAGCAGCCCGTCCCGCCCGGCAATGACGCGCTCGAAATCGTTGGCGGCGGCCATTTTGATAATCGTCTGCAGGGCCTCGTCGTTATAGAAACGGCCATCGCCGCCGACCACCAGCGTCTTGCCCGCAAAACCGCCGTTGCCGGGCCGCGTGGCGTCGAAAATGGACTGCACGAAATTTTCCAGGTAATTCGCCTGCTGGAACACGCGCACCTTTTTGCGCAGCCCCGACGTACCCGGTTTCTGGTCGCCAAATGGATGGGTGGCGATCGTCTTGCGAACGGACACTGCGCGCTACCTGCTTTCGTGAGTCTGCTGGTGCAGCATGTCGGGCGTTACCAGCACCACGCCTTTCTCGGTGACGCGAAAGCGGCGTTTCCTGTCCTGCTCATGGTCTTCGCCGATGATCATGCCCGGCTCGATGGTGCAGCCGCGATCGATGATGGCCCTGGTGATACGGGCGTTGCGACCGATGTCGACGTCGGGGAGAATGACGCTGTCACGGATTTCGCAAAAGGAATGAACCCGGACGTTGGAAAATAGCAGGGAACGCTTGACCAGCGAACCCGAAATTACGCATCCGCCAGACACCATGGAATCGATCGCTACGCCGCGGCGGTCGTCCTCGTCGAACACGAACTTGGCCGGCGGCATCTGCACCTGGTGCGTCAGGATCGGCCAGCTCTGATCGTAGAGATTCAGTTCCGGCGTCACGTTGACGAGTTCCATATTGGCTTCCCAGAACGCGTCCAGCGTGCCGACGTCGCGCCAGTAGGCGAGTTCGCCGGTATCCATGTCGCGAAACGGGTAAGCGTATATGCGATATTTATCGATGATGGACGGGATGATGTCCTTGCCGAAATCGTGACCCGATCCGGGGTCGTCGGCATCCTTGATCAATTGCTCGTACAGAAACTCGGTATTGAACAGGTAATTGCCCATCGAGGCCAGGCAAAAGCCCGGGCGGCCCGGAATCGGCGCCGGGTCGGCGGGTTTTTCGTTGAACCCGATTATTCGGCCCGAGGTGTCGACCGTCATGACGCCGAACGCGCCGGCCGCCTCCTCGATCGGTACTTCCAGGCAGGCGATCGTCATGTCGGCCTCGGTTTTGACATGCGCGGCTATGATGTCGCCATAGTCCATCTTGTAAACATGGTCGCCCGACAGGATCAGCACGTACTCGGGTGTGTGCGTGCGCATGATATCGAGGTTTTGATAAACCGCGTCGGCGGTGCCCTGGTACCACTCGCCGCCGGCGCGCTGCGAAGCCGGGAGTATTTCGACGAATTCGTCGAGTTCGCTGTCAAACCGGCTCCAGCCGCGTACCAGGTGTCGAATCAGCGAATGTGCCTTGTACTGGGTCAGTACGCCGATGCGGCGGATTCCCGAGTTGATGCAATTCGACAACGGGAAATCGATGATGCGGAATTTGCCGCCGAAGGGCACCGCCGGCTTGGCGCGCCAGTCGGTCAGTTCGTAGAGCCGGGAACCGCGGCCCCCGGCCAGCACCAGGGCGAGCGTCTGGCGCGTCAGGCGGCTGACAAAGCGGATATTTTTCTGGGCATTCATACTCAGGTCACTTGGTTTTGGTCGGCCGACAGTCAGTCCGGGACGAGCGCATAAATTAACCCCGGTCCTCGGACCCGGGTTCAGGAACGGTTTCGTATTATACCTGTCTTCGTCGAAGACCTCACGGCGCCCGAAGCGCTCGATCCCCAGCGCTTCGGGTCGTGGCTCGAATACCGTGCCGAGTGCGTCGCTTTTCGACCGCGAATCCCTGTAATGGTACTAGCTTGAACGAAAAAAGATACTTCGGCGCCGGGCCGGCGCCGATGCCGGGGTCTCGCGGAAAGCGCCGATCGATCGAGACGCACCCGGGCTCCGGCCCTGAAACCTGGCACGATGTCAGGCATCGTAAGTCGAAGAGGCCGTGTCGCCGCCACGCCCGGTCCAGTTGGTATGGAAGAATTCGCCGCGCGGCCGGTCGGTGCGTTCGTAGCTGTGTGCACCAAAATAATCCCGTTGCGCCTGCAGCAGGTTGGCGGGCAGGCGTTCCGAGCGGTAGCCGTCGAAATAGCTGAGCGCGGAGGTGAGCGCAGGCGACGGGATGCCGTTGCCGATAGCCGCCGCGGCCACGCGCCGCCAGCCGGCCTGGGCGGTTTCGACCTTTTCGCGGAAGTAGGGCGACAGCAGCAGGTTCGGCAGGTTCGGGTCCGCATCGAAGGCTTGCTTGATACGGCCGAGGAAAACCGAGCGAATGATGCATCCGCCCCGCCACATCAGCGCGATGCCGCCGTAATCGAGATGCCAGTCGTGCTGCCGCGCGGCCTCGCGCATCAACAGATAGCCCTGGGCGTAAGACACGATCTTGGAAGCGAGCAGGGCTTGCCGTATATCCTCGATAAAGGCCTGCCGGTCACCGTCGAAACGGGCCCTGGGACCCTCGAGTATCTGCGACGCCCGTGCGCGCTCGTCCTTTTGCGCCGACAGGAAGCGCGCGAACACGGCCTCGCCGATCAGCGTCAGCGGGATACCGAGCTCGAGCGCGGCTATGCCGGTCCACTTGCCGGTGCCTTTCTGGCCGGCGCTATCGAGAATTTTTTCGACCAGCGGCTCGCCGTCTTCTTCGAAGGCCAGGATGTCGCGCGTGATCTCTATCAGGTAGCTGTCCAGTTCTCCCCGGTTCCATTCGGCGAACACGTCGCTCATCTGCGCCGGTGACATGCCCAGCAGCTCCTTCATGATCTGGTAAGCCTCGCAGATCAACTGCATGTCGCCGTACTCGATACCATTGTGGACCATCTTGACGAAGTGCCCCGCGCCATCCGCGCCGACCCACTCGCAACAGGGCGTGCCGTCCTCGACCCGCGCCGCGATGCCCTGGAAAATCGGCTTGACCGCCGGCCAGGCGGCCGACGATCCGCCGGGCATGATCGACGGGCCGGTCAGCGCGCCCTCTTCGCCGCCGGAGACGCCGGTGCCGATAAACAGCAGGCCCTTGCCTTCCAGGTAGCGGGTACGGCGAATGCTGTCTTCGAAATGGGCATTGCCGCCGTCGATGACAATATCGCCTGGGTCCAGGTGCGGGATGAGTTGCTCGATCAGATCGTCCACCGGTTGCCCGGCCTTGACCATCAGCATGACCTTGCGCGGCGACTCGAGGGACTCCACCAGCGCTTCCAGCGAATGCACCCCGCGAATA
>Ga0224512_10000527_pt1 | contig 40213 bp, 36 predicted proteins | sample SF_May12_sed_USG_4_FD_169103 | JGI IMG/M metagenome (GOLD analysis project Ga0224512, IMG submission 169103) | Sediment microbial communities from San Francisco Bay, California, United States - SF_May12_sed_USGS_13 | ecosystem: Environmental > Aquatic > Marine > Sediment | place: USA... | reverse complement strand
GCGAGCGTGCGGGAGGTGGGAGAGTAGTGCGTGGCGCCACGCGGCCGCCGCCAAGGTCGAGAGCGACCAGTTCAGCTCGCCGTCGTCGCCGCGAGCCGGTTATACCGCCGGCCGATCGAGACGGCGATCACCAGCCACACCACCACGAGCGCCAGGTTGACCAGCGCCAGCCGCTGCGCACCGAGCGCCAGGAGCCCCGAGCCCACGAACACGGTGAGTGAGCTGAGCACGTCCCCCGCGCGATGGAAGAAGGCGTCGGTCGCCTGCTTCCCCTTGTACTTCTCCTCGCGGGTCGTGGGGAGGAACAGGGTGTGGCGCACCGTGTTGTTGAGCGAGTAGTCGGTGCTGTTCTCCAGTGTCTTGGTCCACCGAATCGCCGCCAGCACCGGCACGAACGCCAGCAGCGCATAACCGCCCAGCGCGATGATCGGCAACACGAGCAGGCTGCCGCGCACGCCCAGGTACTTGAGCGCCCGGGAGACCAGGAACAGCTGGATCAGGAGCACCGCGATGTTGACACCGGTGAAGTAGCTCGAGTAGAACTGCCCGATGTACTGGCCTACCGTGAGTCCGCCGGCACGGCCCGCGGCCACGGCCTCCTGGGCCAGCAGCGTCACCGTGTCGCCGAGGATGAACTCGCCATTCGTGTTGACCCAGTTCAGGAACATCACGAGGAAGCCGATCAACAGGAGATAGCGGTTCCGGAACACGAGCTGAAACGCGTTGCCGGTGCTCTTGACCTCCTCGGCTTCTTCCTCGACCACGGCTGCCGCATCTTCCTCGGACTTCACGGCGCGGAACTGCCCGGTTTCCCGCCGGTACTCCGCCGTCACGGTCTTGAACTCGCCCGTGGCGGCGCGATACTGGCCGGTCGCCGCCGGGAGCAGGCCGCTCGTGAGCGCGTCGGGCTGCTGTGTCTCGGTCCGCCGCCGCTCGCGGCGATCCAGCACGTTGGTGATTATGGTGGCGGCCACGAGAATGGCGCCCGCCACCAGGAACAGCATGTTGAGCCCGAGAGGCTCGATCAATCGGCCGGCGAGCACCGAGCCGGCGACGGCACCGGCCGAGGCGCCGACCCCCACGATGGGAAAGAGCCGCTTGCCTTCCTCTTCCGTGTACACGTCGTTCGCGAACGCCCAGAACTGCGCCACGATCATCACGTTGAACACGGCCACGAACACGAAGAACGGCACCCCGATGGGGAGGCCGGTTTGGGCGAGAGCGAAGAACACCGCGAAGCATGCGAGGAAGATGGCTGTCACGATGTTGATGAGACGGCGGCGCGGGACGCGGCCCGCGAGTGCCCCGTACGCCGGGACCGCGATCAGGAGCAGCAGCGCCGCGCCGGTGGCCGTATAGCTCTTGAGCTGCGGGCCCGTGAGCGTGGTGCCGCCGCCGGCCAGGATCAGCGGCTCGCGCAGGACCTTGGCGACATAATACGACGACAGGAAGAGAAAGACGTTGAGCGCCAGGAGCAGCGCCGTCGCCGCCTCGCCAGGCCGGATGTCCGTGAACAGCCGGAGGAACCGGTCGAGCGGTGACGCCTGCTGTGGATGGCTCACGGTGTGGCGGCCGCCAGCGCGGGCACGACCTCACCCTGATCGCAGGGTCCGCAGGGCTCGCCGCTGTCGGGCAGATTGAGTTCCCACCAGCGCCGCGCGCGTTCCCGGGTCCACCGTTGCGCCAGCCCGAGCGCGGCCAGGCGCGTCGCGAGCTCGCCGGCATCCGCCGGCCGGTCCTCGCGCCGTTTCTCGAGACAGGCCAGGACCAGCTCGTCGAGCGCCGGCGGAACGGGGAGCTCGGTGCGCCGCGACGGTGGTACGGGCGTCTCCCCGATATGCTGGTGCATCAGCCGGAGCGGCTGACTCGCTTCGAACACGAGTCGGCCGGTGACCAGCCAGTAGAGCACGCACCCCAGCGCGTAAACGTCCACCCGGTGATCCACGTCCGCGTCGCCCAGCGCCACCTCCGGCGCCATGAACGCGGGCGTGCCGGTCGCGATGTTGGGCGCCGTGAGCATTGCCTCGTCCGGGGCGGGACCTTCGCGCTTGACCAGCCCAAAGTCGAGCACCTTGACGAAGTCCACCGTGAGGCCCACCCGGCTGGCAAACAGGTTGGACGGCTTCACGTCGCGGTGCACCAGGCCGCGGGCGTGCGCCTCCGCCAGGGAATCGGCGGCCTGGAGCATGAGATACACCGCGCGCTCGGCGGGGACCGGACCGAACCGCTCGACGAGCGTGTCGAACGGGACGCCGTCCAGCAGTTCCATCACGTAGTAGAATGCACCGTCGTCCGCGATGCCGAAGTCGTACAGTTCGATGGTGTGCGGCGAGCGCAGAATTGCGGCGGCTTCGGCTTCGCGGCGGAACCGTTCCACGAGCACGTCGGCCTGCTGGCCGTTCCCGCCGAGCAGCTCGGGCCGGATCAGCTTGATCGCCGCGGGGCGCGCCAGGAGTCGGTGCTCCGCGCGGAACACTTCGCCCATGCCGCCGCCCCCCAGCTTCTCGCCGAGGCGGTAGCTCCCCAGCTCGCGCGCCCGGCTCACCTGGCGGCCGAGGTGCCGGATGATGTGGGCCGGCACCACGGCGAGCAGCGCGCACAGGTAGTTGGCCCCGAAGCTCCACAGCAGCGCGAACGTCGTGACGTCTGTCTCGAAGCCGCGCAGCAGCGCCACGCCGTACCAGAGGGGATCCATGCTCGCCGCCGTCACCGCGGCGGCGAAGGTCTTGCCGGGCGTGTTAGGTGCGATGGCGGGGTAGATGAGCACGATCGCGCAGATCCACGAGATGCGCCCCGTCGCGAGGACCGGCTCCCACTGGCCGAGGAAGCCGACGAGCGCGGCCGTCAGCACCTCGAATCCAAGCCCGAGGTCGAGCAGAAGATTGGGACGGTCGTGCAGCTTGCTGGCGACCCCGATCATCCCGAGCGACAACACCAGGCCCGCCGCCGCCACCGGGATGCCGGGGATGGGCCAGGTGCCCTCGCCAATGGGCATCTCGCCGGGAATCAGCGGGCTCACCACCAGGTTCATCAGCAGGGTAAAGGCCCACAGCCCGGCGAAGGTCAGGGATGCGATCCCGACGCGGCGGCACGACTGATCCAGCAGATCGGCGGGCAGCGACGCAAGGCGCCACCCCGTGCCGGTCGCCCGGGGGGGAGGACTGGTGGCGCGTCGTACGCGAGGTCCGCTCATCTCAGAAGGCCATCCCGCTGCCGATGTACACGCCCGTGCGACCGGCGCCGCGTGTGAGGGCAACGCTCAAGATGGTCCCCGGGCGGAGCACGGACACCCACAGGCCGCCCCCGAAGGACGAATGCCATTGGTCGGACGACTCCCCGTCCAGGAACACGCGGCCGGCGTCCGCCAAGCCGAAGATCCCCAGGTCGCCGGGGAGAATGAAGAAGAAACGCGTGAGCCGCAGGCGAAGTTCCGCGTTCCCGTACACGGCGGCGTCGCCGCCGAACCGGTTCTGGCGGCCCAGCCGCACGCTGCCCGCGTCCCCAATGAACGCGGCGGCGAAGAAGGGATACGGTCCCCACACCTGCTTGCCGCCCGCGCGCAGCGCCAGCGTTGGACGGAACGGTGCCGAGGGGGCCGTGAGATAGGTCGAGACGGCGCCCTCCACGTACCCGTAGGTCGAGTCCACGTCCCACACGGGGGGCGCGATCCCGCCGGTCACCGCGGCATAGAGCCCTCGGGTGGCGTACCCGGGCTGATCGCGGGAGTCCCACGCCAGGCGCAGCCGCCCGCCCACCTGGCCCCATTCCCCCGAGCCATACGGCGCGGTGACGTCCACGATGCGGCCGTCGCCCTCCCGGGTCTTCACGAACTCGACGCTCGCGCCGAGCCCGATCTCACCGTGCCGGCCGAGGGGATAGACCAGGCCCGGCATGAAGAGGTACTGCTGCTGCCGCACGCGATAGAAATCATCGGTGCCGGACAGGATGATCTCGTTGCCGAGGCCGTGGTACTTCACGATCTCGATGCCCGAGGCGCGCACATACAGCGTGGTCCGGGCGCGGGAGTTCTCGCGATGCACGACGGCGTCGAAATCGGCGCGACCCGTGGCCGCGCCGAACGACCAGCCGGCTCGAACCTGGAGCCGCGAGGCATACGGGTACTTGCGGAAGCCGTAGTCGGTGCGCGCGAAGCCGCCCCCCACGAACGCGCCCAGGTCAGGGCCGAAGCTGCCCCACCAGGAGGGCATCCAGAACGATCCCCAGTCGCGATAGTCGTCGTACGGCCGAGGCGGCGGGGGCCCCGCGTCCGCCCGGGTGTCCACGTGCGTCGGCGCGGGGCCGACCGCGCGATCGTCGCCGGTCGCGTAGAACCGCACGTGCCCGTCCCCCGACGAGTCGACCACCGTCGCGTGGCCGCCGCCGACCACGCGCAGCGTGATGGCACGACTGCGTCCCCGGATCACGACCTGATCGGCGCCGCCGTGAAGGAAGAGCCGCAGGTCGTGCGTCGCCGCCGGATCGAAGACCCGATGGAGGTATGGGCTGGCCGTGCGGCCGCGCTCGGCGACCGTCACCTCCACGCGGCCGTCCGCGTGCCGGTCGATCGTGACCTGTTCCGCCGCGTCGGTCGCGTGGAGCGTTGCCTCGGCCATGAGCAGATCGTAGACCTGCCTGGCGTAGGGCCCGAGCGCGTCGCGCCGGGCCGTGAGCGTGCGCGCGAGCCGCGCGCCGTCGAGCGCGTATGCCTGCGGCGGCAGGGTTTGCACGGCCGCGGTGATCACCGAGTCGGTGAGCCGCGCGGCGAGCGACGCGGCGACCGAGTCCCACACGGGCCGGTCGAGCTCGGTGAGATAGCGGCGATCGAGGTCGCGGCCGTTCCAGGTGGCCCCGAAGACGCTGCCGTAGCGCTCGCCGTAGTTCATGATGAACGGCGTCGCGAGCCGCGCCACGCCGAGCAGGAAGCCGTCGAACCGCGCGAAGGCCTGATCCCGGTCCTCCGGGATGGGAATCCACTGGTAGGGGGCCTCTGGCGTACGGCGGGCCCACGTCCACTGTCCGCGGTGGCGGTCCCAGTCGCCGATCACCAGGTCGAACAGCCGGGCGTTCAGGAATGCCCGCGCGTCCACGCGATCGGCGGGTCCGCGCTCGGTCCGCGCGAGCAGTTCGTCGCTCTCGATGATCTCGAGCGCGCCCGCAAACCCCGGCCGGCCCGGCTCGATCGTGGCCCGGCGTTCGAAGTACCCGATGATGCCCCGGAACTCCTCGCGGAACTCACCGAGTCCGGGATCGTCGGGCAGCACCACCAGCCGCGGATCGGTGTGCGGGATGCCCACCGCCTCCATGAGCGGGCCGGTCACCCCCGGTGCGTACGGATGCTGCGCGCTGGTCTGGTCGCGCACGAGGTCTTCGATGAACGTCCCGGACAACTCCGGCGGGAGTATGGCCGGATCCTTGTCTACCGAGCGGAACCCGTACGCGTACCCATCGGCGCCCCGGAATCGCAGCGACTTGGTCTGGAACCGGCCGCCGGCCGTGGTGGGCGTGAGACCACCGGCGACGTGCGCGAGATCGAGCGCGGGCACCGTGACGGGCGTCGTCCAGAGCGCTCGATACTCGGTCCCGAAGAACGCGCGGTGCAGCGCGCCCGCCGCGTAGTGTGGCCCCGGGGCGGTGCGGATCGTGTCGCCCGGGGCTGGCAGTTGCGCTGGCTCCTGGGCCCCCAGCGCTGCCGGCGCCGCCGCCATGACGCCGAGTACGACCGCGAGCCGCGTCAGCTCAGCGACCATGCTCCAGCCAGTATGCCCAGTCCTCGCGAACCGTGCCATCGGCCTCGACGGTTACGACCCCCAGCCGGGTCCGTGCGTCACCAAGCAGCTCGAGTTGCACGAAGCCGCTCGCGCCGCGCGCGTAGCGCGTTTCCGGCAGGCGGGCGACGCCGCTGGTGTGCTGGTACGCCCCGGCGCCGCTCACGACCAGAAGCTGAACTCCAAACGCCTCGCCGTCCAGCACCTGGAGGGTGTGCTCGTGACCGGAGGCGTATAGCAGGGGTGGAGCCGCGCCGAGCGCGGCGGCCAGCGAATCACGCATTTCCCGGTACGCGCCCGACGAGAGATCCTGCCGGCTGATTCCCAGGTTCCGCGCCAGCGGGTAGGCCGAGCCGAGGATCGGCAGCGGGATCCAGAGCCAGGGTTTCCAGGCGGTGAGCGGGAACAGGTGGTCCCGCCAACTGAAGTACCCCCCGTGGGGACCGCCCGTGAGAAGCGGATGATGTCCCACCACCACGACGCCGCGCCCGTCGGCGTGCTGCACGGCTTGGCGCAGCGCCGCGGTGACCTCGCCGGGGCTGTCGGCCGGGCAGCTGGAGGTCGGGTCGAGCGGCTTGGGCCCCCCGTGAAGCCACCACTGCGTGTCGATCGCGACCAGCCGATACCCGTCGCCGAGGTCCGCCAGCGCGGGCCCTGGGCAGCCCCCACCCGGGAGCAAAACCGAGGCGGGGCCGCCGTGCTCCGCGATGAACCCTTCCTGGCGGCGGATCGCATCCCACCCATCGTCGGCACCGTGGGCCCAATCGTGATTCCCGCCGAGGAACACGACCCGCGCCGCCCCGCGAGCGGCATCGAGCTGGGCGGTGAGCCTGCGCTCGGCGTCGGGCCGCCCCCGGTCGCCCACCGGCGGCAGTCCGCGCGGATAGATGTTGTCGCCCATGAACACGACGGTGCTGCGCTCGGGTCGGGCACGCACCTGCGCGGTGAGCGCCGCCAGCACCGGATCCTGCGGGGTCGGCACCCCAGCGTCCCCCAGGAGGAAGATCGTGTGGACGACCTCGGCCGGCGGTGCGGGCGCTACGTGCAGCGCGGGCGGGCGTGCCGGGCTACCGCACGCGCCGCCCGCGCCGAGGACCGCGACCGCCAGGGCCGCGCGCGCGACCCCGACGTGCGATGCGGTCACGCCGCCTTGAGCTCCGAGGTGCAATGGGGGCACCGCACGGCCTTGATGGGGATGCTCGTCTGGCAATACTGGCAGTTCTTGGTGGTGGGCGCCGCTGCCGGTGCCGGCTCCTGCATGCGCACCATGGCGCGAATCACGAAGAACACGGCGACGGCGACGATCAAGAAGCTCACCACGCTGTTGATGAACAGGCCGTAGTTGACCGTGACCGCGCCGGCTTCCTTGGCGGCCGCCACGGTGGCGTACGGGCCGGCCATGGCGCCCTCCTTGACGGTCAGGAACAGGTTCGAGAAATCCACGTTCCCGAGGAGGAGCCCGATGGGAGGCATCAACACGTCGTCGACGAGCGACTTGACGATGGTGCCGAATGCGCCGCCGATGATGATACCGACGGCCATATCCACGACATTGCCGCGCATGGCAAATGCCTTGAAGTCCTTCACGATGCTCATGAGGTGCTCCGTGTTGGAATGAGTGAAAGAGCCGGACTCGCCGGCTTCCTAGGTGGACCGCAACGCCTGGGCAACGCGCGCCAGTCTCGAGCGTGCCTCCGCGGCCACGTCCCGCAGCACGGGGTCACGGTCGAAGTCCCCGACCGAGAGCATGATGGCGGGATCGGCAATGCGAACCAGACAGCCCGTGCCGGCGGGATCCACCTCCACCGTCACGTTGCAGGGCAGCATCAGACCCACGTCCGCCCGGTGCGCGAGCGCCTTGTGGGCCAGCGGGGGATTGCACGCCCCGAGGATGACGTACGGCCGGAAATCGGCGCCGAGCTTCTCCTTGAGCGTCTGGTCCACGTCGATCCGCGTCAGAACGCCAAAGCCCTCGGCCTTGAGCGCCGCGGTCACCTTCGCGACGGCCGTTGCGTATCCATCCGGGAGCGTGACCTCGAACGCCATCGCGGCGGATGTGGTCACTGGTTCCTCCGTGTTCCGAGTCCGGAGGAAAATAACCAGAGGTCCGGAGCGGCGCTCAGCCATAGCGCTCGCGCAGGACGCGCGCGTGGTGGCGCTCGTGACCGGCGATGATGTAGGCCAGGGCGCGGACGGAGACGCCGACGTCGTTGGCCGTCCCGTGGCGCGCGGTCATGGCGCCGCTCATGCCGCGGAACAAGGCGACGGTCGCTCGGCGAATCGCGAGGAACTCGTCGGTCAGGTCCGCCAGGGTCCGCGTTTCGCAGCCGGCTTCCCGCACGTAATCGTCCTGCTCGAAACCGGGCAGCGGAGTGTGGTCGCCGCGGCTGAACCGCAGCGCCCGGTACGCCAGCACCCGCTCCGTATCGCACAAATGGCCGACGACCTCCCGGATGCTCCATTTGTCAGGAGCGTAGCGATGGCTCTCCCGCTCGGGCGGCACGGCCCGGAGCCACGTGACCAGTTCCGCGGTCTGTGTGCCGAGCAGGGTCACGACGTCGCCGGGCGGGACGTCGGCCACATAGCCCGCGTAGTAGGGGTCGTATTCGTCGGGGCCGGGCCGGGGAATGGGAGTCATGCGTGCCTCATTCGAGTGACTCGTGGGTGCCGAGGTACTGCAACCGGAACAGGTGATGCGCGCGCGCCTGTGTGGGCGTGCCGAGGTAGTGGGTGGTACCCGCCGTGATCCACACGACGTGATCGGCCAACGCGAGCAGGGGGCGTACCTCATGACCGGTGATCAGCACGGCGCAGCCACGGTCCGCCTGGGCCCGCAGGCGCCGACCGATCAGCAGGGCGTCGAGCGGCGTCAGTCCGCGGAGCGGCTCGTCCGCCAGGAGACAGGTTGGCGCCCGGGCTTCCGCCAGCGCCACCTCGATGCGGCGCCGCTCGCCGCCCGACAAGGTGACCGGGCGGCGGTCCAGCAACGGCCGCACCTGGCAGGCGTCGATGGCAGCCGTCTGGGCTGCCGATCCCCACCGCTCGGCGACGGCATCGAAATGCGCCCGGACCGGGAGCGCGGCGGTGAGCAGATCCCGGTCCGCGAGATAGAAGAGACCGCGGGTCGCCAGCGCGCTCAACCTCGGCCGCGTGAACCGCTCCGGCCCCAGCATGACGATGCCCGTATCGGACCGCACGAGCCCCACCGCGAAGCGCAGCAGCGTCGTCTTGCCGGCCCCGTTGCGGCCCAGCAGCACCGTGATCCCGCCCGGGTAGGTCCACACGGCGGCATTGCGCAGGACCGAGCGTCCCCGGAATGACCGCCATACCCCTTCGACTGCGAAGTGCGGTTTCACAGCGCCGCCACGACCGAGATGATCAACTCCGCGGCGGCGGGGACCAGCGCGGCGGTCGTCACGACGGCGCTCGTGCCGATCCCCAGATTCCCCAACAGCACGTGCTCACCACGCCGCCGGACGTCCAGCGCGATCAGCGCGCTCACCAGCACCACGGTGAGCAGTGCGGCGGAGGGCGCGAGCACGCCCGGCTGGCGCACGGGACCGCCGACCACAGCGCCGGCCGCGGCCACCACGTGCGCCGCGACCCAGAGCACGGCGGATCGCACGAGCAGCATGCGCCGGACGGGACGCGGCATGTGAAAGCGGGCGAACGGGGGGGTGGGGGCCGCCATGGAGCGTGACGTTGCGGCCCGGCGCCCCCCTGACGCAAGACGGCCCGCCGGGTGCGGCGGGCCGTCGGGGCGCGACGTGGCGGATCAGGGGGTCAGCGAGCCCACTCGAACACCACGTTCCCCACGGCGGTGCTCACGTCGATGTCGAGCTTGGTGGCGGCGCGTTCGTAGTCGGCCGAGAAGTAGGCGGAGCCCTGTTTGACCAGGTCGGCGCGATCCACGCGGGCCAGAATCCGCTCGGTGTGCAGTCGGACGCCAATTCCCGGCGGGACGCGCAGCCGGACCTCGCCGAACGCGACCGCGACGTCGACGCTGACCTCGCCCTCGGGCCAGGCACCGGAGAGGTCGAGCTCGACCTGACCGGCAGCGCCCTCGAACCGCACGGCACGGCAGCGGCTGTTTCCCAGCGCGCGGGTCGTGAGCTTGGCGGCACCGACCGCGAGGCGCAACTCGTCGCAGACGATGGCGTTGGGGCGGTCGAACGAGAGCACGGTCTCGCTCGCCCCGGTTTCCACGCGCGCCTGCCGCAGCGCGAGACCGCCCAGGGCGAGCTCCGCCTTCACCGCACCGAACTGGAGGTTCAGGTCGAGCGGAACGTTCGGGTTGAGCTGGAGCGTCAGTTCCTGCCGTGGGTTCTTGAGGTCCCGGGGCTTGACGTTGCCCCGGGTCTCGGAGACCCGAATGGCGAGCGCGCGGTCGGCCGCATCGTAGTCGATGGAGGGATCGAAGAGATCCTCGACATACGTGAGGTCGACGTGGTAGAGCCGGCCGTCGCTGGCGGGGCCCACCTGGAACCGGCCCACGGCGAACTCGACGGTCACGGTGACGGGCGCCGACGTATCGAGCCGGCGCGACTGGCGCACGGTGCGGTATTCCTGCGCGCCCGCGGCCGCCGGGAGTGCCAGCAGGGCGGTCAGGACGCCCGTTCCCAGCGGCCGGAGGGTCATCGCTGGTGTCCCATCCACTCTGCCGTCGAGATCTCGGGACCGGACCGCTCGTAGAGTGAGGCCGGTGGCAGTTCTGGCGGTGCGAACCGGTGGCCGAAGGTCGTCCGCATGCCGCCCCGCGTCAGGATGGCGGCGCCAAAACCGGTGGTAGCCAGTGCCCAGGTCACCCCCGCGGCCGTCCACGTGAGGACGGTCCCGGCCACCGGCACCCATCCGAGCACCGCGGCGGGGAGCCAGACGGCGAGCAGGACGGCGAGGCCGTAGGCCACCGACCGGAGCACGCCGAATCCCTCGATCCCATGGTCGCCGTGCCGGCGTTTCATCCAGGCCGAGCCGGCCACCCGCGCCACGGCGAGATAGCCACCGAGCACGGCGGCGATGAGCGTGGCCACGAAGGCGACAATCGCCACGGGGACGAGGAGAATGCCGACCACCGTGAGGACGAAGGCGGCGATCGTGGCCCCGAACGCCGGGAGCAGCAGCGGCTGGGCGAACAGGCCGACGAAGAACGACCGGGCGAACGAAGCCGAGACGGTGCTGGCAACGACGTCGAGCTGACGGCTGCCAAAGAAGCTGATGCCGAATCCGATGGCGCTCAGGGCCACGAACGCGCCCAGCAGACCCATGATCCCGTGGAAGGCTGCTTCGATGGGCGTCGTGAACCGCGGCTGGGACGGCGGGAAGCCCTCCTGCAGGCCAGTCCCGACGTTCACCCGCACGCTGTTGCGGATCTGGTCGCGCAACTCGTGGACGTGCACCCGGGCCTCGGCGGCGGCCTGTTCCGCCGCCGCCACCGCTTCCGCGATCTCCGGCCGCGGCCGTGACGCCGGTGGCGCCACGGCCACGGTCTGCCCGGCCCGCAGGGCGTCGAATCGTGCGCGCACCGCCTCGAGCCCCTGCGCCTCTTGCCCGGTCACGCCCGCCGGGGCCCACCCGCGCACGGCCGCGACCGCCTCGTCGGTGGTGAGGCTGCCGGTCCAGGCCAGCAGGGCGCGCCACTCGGTCTCGAGCGCCCCACCTCGCGCGTACCCGCCGACGCGGGCACCGTCCACCAGGATGTCGCCCCCGCGCAACCGGATCTCGAGGGCACGCCCGTCCGACCACTCGAACCGGGCGCCGCTCTCGCGGGAGGACGTGGTGACCGAGTAGCTCACCACATGGGGGCCGGCCGTGGCTTGCGCCGTCGCCTGCGCCGGCAGGCCTGCCGCGAATAGGAGGCCCGTCAGGGCCAGGAGATTGCCGTGCCGCATCAGTCAGACCCTTGTCCGTGCAGGTTCAGCCATCAACCACCAGAGAACGATCGCGCTCACCATGATCGTGATGCCGTACGCGATCAGCAGCCCCCGGACGGGGAGGCCCGTGGCGGCGAGCCACCGCTCGCCCGCGACGAGAACCTCGCCCGCCGGCACGACGAAGGTGTCCGTTGCCGCCGCCCGAACCATCGCGCTTGCCTCCGCCCAGGAGATGGAGACCCCTTCGCGGACGACGGTGTCGTACCGCATCCCGACCGCCAGCATGGATCCCCACGTCGCGGCCGTCGCGAGGGAGGCAACGGCAAGGAGCGTCCAACCGGTGACGCCGGTCACCAACCCGCGGCCCCAGTTGCGCAGCCCGCGCAGCCAGCGGGGCAGGGGGACGCGGACCTGCGCCACGACGCGATCGGCAAACCCCTGTCGCGGGCTGAAACGGCCCAGGCCGTCCAACCAACGGTCGAGTGCGGGGTCTGGGCCCTCGTGCACCGGGAGATTCGAGTCGTCGTTCATGTCTGCCCACCCTACGGATACGGGAAGTCGAGGTTTCAGAGGACGAGGCGTTCATTCCCGCAACGGTCCCAGGTACTCGCGCAGCTCGCCCCGCGCGCGATGGATGTAGGTCTTGACGGTTCCAAGGGGCAGGCCCAGAACGGTGGCGATCTCTTCGTACGCCCGGCCCTCGACGTGCCGCAGCATGATGCAGGCCCGGTATTCCGGCCGCAGCCGGGCAATCGCCTGCTCGATCTGCGAGCCAAGTTCCCGCGCCTCGAGCTCATCGAGCGGCGACTCGGACCGGTCGCTGACCTGCAGGGCGGTGGCCTCGCGCCGCTCCGACGTGACGGCGTCCGGCGCTCCGTCGAGGGAGAGGGCGTCGAGCTCCTTGCGGCGAAGGTGATCGATGGCGGCGTTGTTCGCGATCTTGAAGACCCACGACGAGAACTTGTGCTCGGGGCGGTACGTATCGATCGCGTTCATCACCTTGATGAACGTCTCCTGCGCCAAGTCCTCGGCGAGTTCCCGGTCGCGCACCATGCGGTAGACGAGGGAGAAGACCGGGCGCTGGTAGCGTCGGACCAGCTCGTGGAACGCGGCTTCCTCGCCTTCCTGGGCCCACGCCACGACCTGGCGGTCGGACGCGCGCCCGAGATCCCAGGAGCCGGTCACGCGGCGGGTCCCCGGGGCGGCGGCGAGATCCGGTCGCGCGATTCCGCTTGCGACGCGTTCACGCGGGTCCGTATGTTTCGCGCCTATGCCAGAGGCGCCGCTGGACACGCCCGTGCTCTCCGGCGACGCGAAGCGGTCGTACGTGCGGGACATGTTCACGGCCATCGCGCCGCGCTACGACCTGCTCAATCACCTGCTGAGCCTCAATATCGATCGCGGTTGGCGGCGGCGGGCCGTCGGCAGGCTCGCGTGGGAGCGCGCCCCGGACGGGCGATTTCTCGACTCGTGCGCCGGAACGCTCGATCTGGCGGCGGAGCTGGCCTGCCGCGACGGGTTTCGCGGACATGTGGTCGGGGCCGACTTCGTCGTCCCCATGCTGCGGCTCGGCCGGCGCAAAGCAGCGGCGCTCCGCCCCGTCGGGGCCGACGCGCTCCGGTTGCCGTTCGGCGAGGCGGTGTTCGACGGAGCGATCGTCGGGTTTGGGATCCGCAACCTCGTGGACGTGGACGCCGGGTTCCGCGAGCTGCGTCGGGTGCTGCGCCCGGGCGCCCGGCTGGTCGTACTGGAGTTCACCCTGCCGAACACACGGCTCGTACGGGCGGCCTACCTGACGTACTTCCGACGCGTGCTGCCGTTCGTCGGTCGCACGGTGTCCAAACATACGAACGCCTACACCTATCTGCCAGATTCCGTCCTGGAGTTCCCGACGCCCGACGCGCTCGGCGCGCGCATGACGGCCGCAGGGTTCGCGGGCGTGGCGTGGGAACGCCTGACGCTCGGGATCGTGGCCCTGCACTGGGGCGCGGCGGCGTGAGTCGCCCGCGTCGTCGGCCCCCGGGGCGCGAGGCTCCGGGCCGCGCGCCCGGGCACCCGGCCCGGCCGCCGCGCGAGGCACCGGCGCGCCGACCCCGCGATGCCCCACCGCCACCCCCGCGGCATCCCGTGCGCTCCCCCACGCCCAACCGCCGGGGCCGCTGATGCGGCTGGGCGTGATCGCGGACACGCATGGGCTGCTGCGCGACGGCGTGCTCGACGTGTTCGCCGCGGTCGATCACATCCTCCATGCCGGCGACATCGGGTCGCCGGCCCTGCTCGATCGGCTGGCGCAGCTGGCGCCCGTGACGGCCGTGTACGGCAACACCGACGGACTCGAACTCCGGATGCGCTGTCCCCGGGTCGCGCAGATCGAGTTGGACGGGCTCTACGTGACGGTCACCCACGGAGACCAGCTTGGCTCGCCGACCCCCGAGGCGCTGCACCGGGAGTTCCCGGACGCCGACATCATCGTGTACGGGCACACCCACACGGCGCGGCTCGAGCTGGTGGCCAAGACGGTGACCGTCATGAACCCCGGCGCGGCCGGCCCGCGCCGCTTCGAGGTGCTGCCCTCGGTCGGGATCATGGAGCTGGAACCGGGGATTCCCCCCCGGGCGCGGCTCGTGCCGCTCGCCGACGACTGACCGCGCCCCAACCGGGGCGAAGGCCGTCCCGTGGCCCGGCACTGACGCGTCCTCCGGGAGGCACCGCTGCCGACGTGTGCGGAGCTCCCTTAGAGGGTCGTCACGGCCAGGTAGGTGACGTACGCGACGAACCCGGTCAGCAGGAAGAGCCCGTTCCGCCACGTCACGCTGCGCCCCCACGCCATCGGCGGGAACAGTACCACCGCGAAGCCGAGCATGACCCAGTTGTCGACGGCGATGGCGGCGGGGTGGACGCGCACATCCGTGATCAGACTGGCGATGCCGAGGATGCCCAGCACGTTGAAGATGTTGGACCCGACCAGGTTGCCGAGCAGGATGTCGGGTTCCTTGCGGGCGGCGGCGACCACGCAGGTGGCCAGCTCCGGCAGACTCGTGCCCATCGCGACGATCGTGAGACCGATGACGCGTTGCGAGATGCCCCAGGCCTCCGCGATCGTGACGGCGCCGCGCACCATCATCTCGGCCCCCGCCCCCAGACCGACGATCCCGAGCGCCACCATCACGGCGCTGATGCGCCACGCCCGGGCGCGCCCGCCGGCGCGCGCCACCGTGCGCTCCAGTCGCTCGGCGAGCTCGCGCGTGTCGTCCGGAGCCGTCGCCTGCCGGGCGAGCCGCACCACGTAGGCCACGAAGCTCACGAGTGCCACCACCAGGAAGACACCCTCGAGGCGGTCCACCACCCCGTCGCGCGCCAGGAGCAGCACCACGAATGAGGCGACCACCATGAACGGATACTCGAGCCGAATGGTCTGGCCGGGAACGGGGATGGTGTGTACCAGCGCGGCGACCGCGAGAATCACGGCGATGTTGAAGATGTTGGACCCGATGACGTTGCCGTAGGCGATGTCGGTGGCGTGCTCGAGCGCCGCGCCGACGCTCACGGCCAGTTCCGGCAGGCTCGTCCCCATGGCGACCACGGTGAGACCGACGACCGTGGCGGTGACCCGGGCGAGCAGCGCGACCCGCACCGCCCCCTCGACAAGGAGATGCCCGGCGATCGTGAGGACGACGAGGCCGGCGACGAGCAGCAGGGTGGGCGCGAGCATCACGGGGCCTAGGCGGCTCCGGCGCGCGCCAGCCAGGTCTCCAGCGGAACGGCGCGCCGCAGCGCCGCGGGGTGACGCCGAAACCAGCTCAGCAGGAGCACGGTCTCGTCGATCGCGTCCGTCGGCAGCGGGCCCTCGACCGGCTCCGGGGCCGCATGTTCCCGGACGAGTCCGCGGAACGCCTCCCGCTCGATGGGGGTCCGCGGCGCGGGCGCGGAGGCGCGCACCGTCGCCCGCCGGATGACATACGCGCGATCGTCGCCGTACACCCCGGGGTCGATGTACACGAAGCTCAGGGCCTCGATCGCGGCCCGCATTCGGTTCCCCGCCGCAAACAGCCATTCGAGCGCCTCGAACCGGTCGCGCCACCGGGCCGCCGTCTCGAAGGCGTCCGCTTCGCTGGCCCGCGTCATGGCCGTGACGATCCGGTCGAGCGGTGCGATGGTGCGTCCTTCGAGGAACGCGATCGCCGCGTCCACGCGGGCGAGATAGTCGCTCCGAGTCACGAAACCGGCGCACGGGCCGAGGCAGGTGCCCAGCTCATAGCGCAGGCAGGCCGCCTGGCGGCCCGCGCCAAACAGGTCGCCCTGCTCGGCGTACACCATGGGCAGACTGAGCGCGCAGTCCCGCAGCCCCAACTCGAGCGACAGTACGCGCACGCCCTCTCGCAAACGCAACCCGGCCCGGTAGGGGCCGTAGTGGCGGACCGCGCCGTCGATCGGCGTGCGGCCGACCTGCAGCTTGGGCGCCGGACCGTCGGACACCTTGATGAACGCCGTGCGGCCCGGACGGTTCATGCGGATGTTGAACGCCGGGCGATGGCGCCGGATCTGGCGCAGTTCGGCGAGCCCCGCCGCGAACTCCGAGGGCGCGTAGTCCCACTCGATCCGCGCGGCGGCTTCGACGATCCGGGCGGCCTTGTCCTCCGGGTACGCGGCGCGGAAATACGACAGCAGCCGAGTCCGCACCCGCTTGGCCTTGCCGACGTACACGACGCGCCCGGCCGCATCCAGCATGCGGTAGACCCCGGGCCGATTCTCCGCGAGAGCCGCGACGTGGCGGCGAAGGCGCTCCGTATCGACGAGCGGGAGCGCGAGGCTGGTCACCGGAGGCCCCGGAGATACCGGTGCAATTCGAGGAACTTCTGGTACACCACCACACCCTTCCGCTTCTGCCCCATCTCGGCCAGGAGCTCGCGCATGCGGCCCCGCCGGGTGACGTAGAAGCGGAACGTCTCCGCGAAATCCTCCTGCGGATGAGTCGCGGCGTAGGCCGTCACGAAGTTGGGATGCGTGGTGGTCACCCGCCGACGCTGAAAGTCCACCCACCCCGCGTCGGACACTCGATACGCCTTGTCCACCTCGCCGAACGCCTCGACGAACTGCCAATCACGGGTCCAGCGCCAGTGGTGGTAGAGAAAGCTGTGGCCCAGCTCGTGGCAGGTGAGCCCGACGAGCATGGGCCACGGGATCTCGTGCCGGTTGCGCTTCCCCACCCAGTCGTTGTCGATCTCGACGATCTTGGGGTACTTGGGGTCGACGCCCGACACGCCCGGCCGCAGCAGGATGCGAAAGCCCCACGGCCGGATGCGGGAGACGAGCAGCAGCCGGCGCACGCGACGCAACGCGCGGGGAATGAGGTCCTGGCCCGTGGCGTCTTCTCCGCACCACGGGCAGTGGTCCATCCAGTCGTCCACGCCCCGGCTGCAGTGGGGACACGTGCCCTCGTACTCGTCGTCGGGCCATTCCTGCTCGGCCCCGCACCACGGGCAGTGCGGCATGGGGTACTGCACGCCGCCTCCACAGCCCGCGTCGCACTTGGCGGAGAACCGGAATCCGGCCGGCGCCTTGAGCGGACGGTCGCTCGACACGTCCGCCTCGTGGATATCCTCGCCGCACCACGGGCAATACCATGAGTAGTCCGACACCACCCACCCGCAGTGGCCGCACTCGGCATTGGTCTCATGCGCCGTGTCGCCCCAGATGTGCGCGCGGCCGCACCGGGGGCAGAACGGGCGAAACCGTTTCAGCTCCTCACCGCACTGGCAGCGCAGCTCCGGCTGCGGCGCGGGCTTGCGCCGCCGCTTACGCGACGCCATCTGGGCGAACTCCCTGGCAGCGCCAGCAGAAGGTCGTGGCCCGCCCGTCGATGGCGTGCGTGGTGGCCAGCCGGGTGCCGCAGCGGACACAGGGCTCGCCGTCGCGACCGTACACGTGCAGCGCGAGTTGATAGGTGCCCGGTTGCCCGGTGCCGGTGCGGTAGTCGCGCACGGTCGTCCCGCGACCGGCGACCGCGTCGGCCAGCACCTGGCGCACCGCCACGAACAGGCGAGCCGTTTCGGCCGGGCGCAGGCGATCGACTCGGCGGGACGGATCCACCCCGGCCCGGAACAGCGCCTCGTTGGCGTAGATGTTCCCCACTCCGGCCAGTTTGCGCTGGTCCATCAGCACCTTCTTGACTGCCTGACGGCTGCCGTGAAGCCGGGCCCGGAACCGGGCGAGATCGAAGTCGGCGTCGAGTGGCTCGTCACCGATGCGTGCAGTATAGGCCTGCCACCCCGCTTCGTCCAAGAGGTGGATCGTGCCCAGCCGCCGCACGTCGCGGAACACGAGCCGGCCGGCGCCGCGGACCTGCACCTCGAGCACGGCGTAGCGCCGCGCCTCCCGGTTCAGCGGCCGCGGATGGAGCAGGAGGGAGCCGGTCATGCGCAGCTGAATCACCATGCGGTGCCCCGTCTCCAGGCAAAAAACCAGGTGCTTGGCCCGGCGGGTGAGGTCCGCGATCCGGTTGCCGTCGAGCGTGCGCAGCAGGCGTCGGCGCGAGACGCCGCGCAGTACGTCGGTCTTGTGGAGGTGGGGTTGACGGAGGGCGCGACCGGCGAGGCGAGAGGCGAGATCCCGGACGATCGTCTCGACCTCAGGCAGCTCCGGCACGCTGGATCTCCCGCCAGGCGATGTCCCGGCGCAGGACCTTGCCGTCGAACGCGATCGCGTCGGCCAGCCGCCGACTCGCGGTGGCGGCGGCCGCCACGTCCGGCCCGAATCCCGTCGCGCACAGCACCCGGCCGCCGGCGACCACCAGCGTGCCGTCCGCCTCCCGGCGGGTGCCGGCATGGAACACCAGGGCGTCCGGGGGCGTCTCGGTCGGGAGCGTGACGCGCGCGCCCTTGATCGGGGCCTCGGGGTAGCCGGGGGCGGCCACGACTGTGGTCACGGCGGCGTGTTGCGCCGGGAGGTGCCGTCTCGCGGGGGCCCAGGGTTCCTGCGCGGCGATCCGCCAGAAGTCCTCGAGCAGGTCCGCGTCCGTGGCGGGCAGGACGACTTGCGCCTCCGGGTCGCCCAGGCGGCAGTTGAACTCGATGACGGCGGGAGCGCCGTCGGGCGCGATCATGAGGCCCGCGTAGAGCACGCCGCGATACGGCGCGCCGCGCGCGGCCAGGGCGGCGAGGGTCGGGAGGAGAATCTCCCGCTCTACGCGATCGAGCAGCGGCTCGGTGGCGATCGAGACCGGTGTATACGCGCCCATCCCGCCCGTGTTCGGGCCGGTGTCCCCCTCGTGCAGCCGCTTGTGATCCTGGGCCGCCGGGAGCAGCAACACGCGCTCGCCGTCAGTGAGCGCGAACACCGACAGCTCCTCGCCCTCCAGGAACGCTTCGATCACCACCTGGTCGCCCGCGGGGCCAAACTGCCCGTCGAACATGGCGCGCGCCGCCGCGAGGGCGTCCGGCCGAGTGGCGCAGACGACCGCGCCCTTGCCGGCGGCAAGTCCCGAGGCCTTGACCACGAGCGGCTCGGGATGACGGTCGATGTAGCGACGCGCGTCGTCGAGGTGCGTAAACGTGCGGGACGCCGCCGTGGGGATGCCCGCCTCGTGCATGAGTCCCTTGGCGAACGCCTTGGACGCTTCGATGCGGGCGCCCGCCGCCGATGGGCCGAAGACGGCGTGTCCGGCCGCGCCGAGCTCGTCGGCGAGCCCGGCGGCCAGGGGTCCTTCCGGCCCGACGATCGTGAGGTCGATGGCGTGCGTGCGGACCGCGTCGCGCAGGGCGCGGTGGTTTGTGACGGCAATGGGGAGGTTGGTGGCGAGGCCAGCCGTGCCGGGGTTCCCGGGGGCGCAGAAGACGCGGGCGGTGCGCGCGAGCCTCCAGGCGATCGCGTGCTCCCGCCCGCCGCCTCCGACCACCAGCACGTTCACTGCTTGCGGGACTCCTTGAAGGCGTCCGCGAAGGCCGCGGCCGCCCGCTTGGCCGCTTCCGCCACGTCTCCGACGACGTCTTTCGCTTCCTTGGCGTAATGGCTGGCCGCGTCCGACACGTCGTCCATGTAGGAGCGCTGCTGCGACTCGGCGCCGCGGTGCGGGTAGTCGCCGGTGAGAATCTGGGCGTACGTCCCCGCCTCGATCCACCGCTTCAACTCGGCCGCCCGCAACGTGTTGAAGGGATGGGAGGCCCCCAGCGTGTTGAGGATCTTGTAGACCTGATCCAGCGGGCCGCCCTGCGCTTCGTACTCGCGCGCCTGCTCGAGAAAGGCGTCGAGGTTCATATCCTGCATCGAGCCGCCGCCGGCGAGCTTGAGGAAGACGCGCAGCGACGCGGTCTCGTCCTGGCTCGCGAGGAGTCCCGCCCGGTCGGCCGACAGCTCGCTTTTCCGGAACCACTCGAGCAGCGCGAGCTTGATGGGCATGAGGGCGATGCCCGCGAGGAACGGCAGATTCTGGAATCCGAGCTCGAGCAGCAGGATGGTGATGGTGCGATAGAGCGCATGCCCACTGATGACGTGGCCGAGCTCGTGCCCGATCAGGACGCGGAGCTCGTCGTCGTCGAGCAGGCCCACCGCGCCCGAATTCAGGACGATGAAGGGATGCTCGAAGCCCACCGCCCCGGCGTTCACCATCGGCGTCTGGGTCACGTAGAGCTCGGGCTCCTCCGGCCAGTCCATCGTGCCGCACGTTTCGATCAGCAACCCGTGCAGCCGGGCGTATTGGCGCGGGCCGCAGCGAACGGCGTTGGCTTGGAACAGCAACCGGATGCCGCGCTCGCCGAAGAAGCCGAAGATGCGCTTCACGGCATCATCGAATCCGGGGACCTTGCGCAGCGCGTTGAGCGCCGCGCGATCGGCCGGGTGCTCCCAGGCGTCGGGCGCGATCTGGGTCAGGACGGTGCGCTGCCGGGGACCTGGCGTGCCCGTCGGGTCACTCATGACTGCCTCCAGCGTGGAGAACTGATGAACGTCATTCGGGTCTCTTGGACCGTACGGTTGCCCCGCCGGTCGGTTTCACGTTACGCCTTGCCGGCCCGATCGAGCGCCTGGCGGAGATCGGCGATGAGGTCGTCGGGGTCTTCGATGCCGACCGACAGCCGCACCAGGCCGTCGGTCAGTCCCATCCCCTCGCGCATCGCGCGCGGGACACTCGCATGCGTCATGGAGGCCGGATGGCCAATCAGGCTCTCGACGCCCCCCAGGGACTCGGCGAACGCGAAGATCCTGGTGGCCTCGACGACCCGACGGGCCCCCTCCAGCGAGCCGAGGTCGAAGGAGACCATCCCGCCGAACCCCCGCATCTGCCGGCAGGCGAGCTCGTGCTGCTCGTGGGTCGGCAGGCCGGGATAGTACACGCGCTGGACCTCCGACCGTTCGCTGAGCCACCCGGCGATGCGGCGGCCGGACTGGTCGTGCCGCGCCATCCGCAGGGGGAGCGTCTTGGTCCCGCGCAGGGCCAGCCAGCAGTCCATCGGACCCGGGACCGCGCCGGAGGCGTTCTGCAGAAACGCCAGGCGCTCCGCGAGGTCGTCGCGGGCGGTGACGATCATGCCCCCAACCATGTCGCTGTGCCCGTTCAGGTACTTGGTGCTGGAATGCATGACCAGATCGGCGCCGAACGCCAGTGGGTTCTGCAGGTACGGCGTGGCAAACGTGTTGTCCACCACGAAGAGCAACTGGCGCTCCCGGGCGAGTCTTCCGGCGGTGGCGAGGTCGGTGAGCCGCATCATCGGGTTGGTGGGCGTCTCGACGAACAGCATCCGCGTAGCGGGGGTGCACGCTCGATCGATGATCTCGGGATCGCGCGTATCGACGAAGGAGAACGCCAGGCCGAGCCGGGCGAAGATCTGCTGCATCAGGCGGTGGGTGCCCCCGTAGACGTTCTCGCCGCACACCACGTGGTCGCCGGCCGAGAGGAGCTTGAGGATCGCGTCGGTGGCCGCGAGGCCGGAGGCCCAGGCGAGGCCGTGGCGGCCGCCTTCCAGCGCCGCGACGTTGCGTTCGAGTGCGTCGCGCGTCGGGTTCCGGGTCCGCGCATACTCGAATCCGCGGTGCCGTCCCAGACCGTCCTGGACGTAGGTGGACGTCTGGTAAATGGGCGGCATGATGGCCCCGGTGGTGGGATCCGGCGCCTGTCCGGCGTGGATGGCGCGGGTGGCGAACCCGTGCCGCAGATCGTCGTCGTGGACGCGGGCCATGAGCCTATCCGTCTCGGGCCTCGGAACCTACTCGCGCGCCGCCGGGCCCGGCAAGCGACCGTGCTTGTAGGGGAACGTGGTGGCGGCTACGTTCAAGCGAGATGCCTGAGCTCTCCTCTATTCGCTGTCTGGTGGTTGACGATGAGGAGATCGTGCGATCGGCCATCGCGCGCGGCCTGGCGCGGCGCGGGTGTACGTGCGTCGAGGCCGCGACGGGGCGGGAGGCGCTCGAGCTGCTGCGCCGCGAGTCGCCACACGTGATCGTCTCGGATATCCAGATGCCCGAGATGGACGGCCTGCAGCTGCTGCAGACCGTGCGGGCGAGTCACCCGGACATCGAAGTCATCATGGTGACCGGCGTGGCGGAACTGGACACCGCGGTGGACTGCCTGCGCCAGGGGGCCTTCGACTACATCGTCAAGCCGTTCCAGATGGCGCAGCTTCGGCAGCGGGTGCATCAGGCGGTGGAGCGTCGCCAGTTGCTGCTCGAGAACCGGCGCTACCAGGAGCATCTGGCCGACCTCGTGCGCCAGCAGGCGCGCCGCATCGAAGAGCTGTTTCTCGAGGGCATCCAGTCGATCGTGCATGCGCTCGAGGCCAAGGACCGGTACACCCGCGGGCATTCGGTGCGCGTCGCCGCTTTTGCCGAGGCGACGGCGCGACGTCTGGGGCTGGACGATGACACGGTGCAGATCATCCGGCTCGGCGCCGAGCTGCACGACGTGGGCAAGATCGGCGTCAGCGAGACGGTCCTTCAGAAACCGGGGCCGCTCACGCAGGAAGAGTATCGGCACATCATGGAGCACACGGTGATCGGCGCACGGATCATGACGCCGCTGCTCAAAGGGGCGGACCCGGCACTCGAGATCATCCGGTGGCACCACGAGCGGCTCGACGGCACCGGGCTGCCCGACGGGCTCCGCGATGCCGCGATTCCACTGCACGCCCGCATCGTCACCGTCGTCGATGCGTTCGATGCCATGACCACGGGCCGGCCGTACCGGGCGGGCCTGTCGGCGGCGGCGGCGACGGCGGAGCTGCGGGCGTGCGCCGGGGCGCAGTTCGATCCGGAGGTGATCGCGGCGTTCGAAGTCGTGTGTCGGGAGGCCCCGCCCACGGTCCCGTCGGCCTCGCGCCTGCGCACCCCGCGCGGGGTGGTGCTCGGCGCCGATCTCCTCGGCGAGGAGGCGGGATGAGCGCGGCACCGGCCGACACGCTGATGGTCTCGGTGTCCGGCGTCCGGGGCATCGTGGGCAAGGACCTCACCCCGGAGCTCGTCGCGCGCTATGCCGCGGCGTTCGGCACGCTGGTGCGCAATGGCGAGCGGCCGTCGGCCGTGGTGCTGGCGCGGGACGCCCGGGTCTCGGGGCCGATGTTCGCCGCCGCGGCCGCGGCGGGGCTGGTGTCGGTCGGGTGCCGGGTGATCGACGCCGGTCTGATTCCCACGCCCACCGCGCAGCTCGCCGTCGAACACCACGGCGCCGGGGGCGGCCTGGTGATCACGGCGAGCCACAATCCGATCGAGTGGAACGCGCTCAAGTTCGTCGGCGCGGACGGCCTGTTTCTCGACCAGCCGGCCGCCGAGCGGCTGCAGGCGCTGCTGGCCGGCACCCTCCCGCGCGCCGGCTGGGACGGCCTGGGGGACACCGCGCGGGACGACGGGGCCGTGCAGCGCCACCTCGCCCGCGTGCTCGCCCTCCCCCATGTGGACGTCGCCCGGATCCGCGCGCGGGGTTTCACCGTGGCCCTCGACTGTGTGCGCGGGGCGGGTGGCACCATCATGCCGGCGCTGCTCGAGGCGCTCGGCTGTACGGTCACCGCGATTCATACGGAGACGGACGGGCGATTCCCGCGGGCCCCGGAGCCGATCCCCGCACATCTGGGCGAGCTGAGCGCCCTCGTGCGCCGAACCGGCGCGGACCTCGGCATCGCGGTGGATCCCGATGTGGACCGGCTGGCTCTCGTGGACGGTACGGGCGCCCCCATCGGAGAGGACTACACGCTCGCGTTCGCCGTCGAGGCGGTGCTGCGCCGCCGCGCGGGCCCCGTCGTGGTGAACCTGTCCACGTCGCTGGTGGTCGACGACGTCGCCGGCGCGTACGGGGTCACGGTCGCGCGCGCGCCGGTGGGCGAGGCGAACGTGGCCCGCGCGATGCGCCGGGCGGGCGCGGTGGTCGGTGGGGAGGGGAACGGGGGGGTGATGCTGCCCGCGCTCCATCTGGGCCGCGACGCCCCGCTCGCGGCGGCGCTCGTGCTCGACCTGCTGGCGGCCACCGGCGACGCGGTGCACGACCGGGTGGCCGCCCGGCCGCGCTACACGATCGTGAAGGCCAAGGCACCGCGCGGCGCGGACCTGGACGCGGCCTACGGGGCGCTGATCGCCCGGTTCCCGGACGCCGCCACCGATCGGCAGGATGGGCTGCGGCTGGCGTGGGCCGATCGCTGGCTGCACGTGCGCCCCTCGGGGACGGAGCCCATCGTGCGGTTCATCGCCGAGGCGCGCACGCCGGACGCGGCCGAGGCGCTCGTGGCCGCGGCCGGGGACCTGGTCGCGTAGATCGTCGGACGGGAAGCGAGGCATCAGACGCATGTGCGGCATTGTCGGCTACGTTGGCCCGCAGGACGGGGCGGCTTTGGTGCTGGACGCGCTCAAGCGGCTCGAATACCGGGGGTACGATTCGGCGGGACTGGCCACGGTCAACCACGCGGTCCTGACAGTCGAGAAGGCGGCGGGACGGATCGCGGTGCTGGAGCAGCGGCTGAACGGGCGGGTGCCGGCCGGCCGCGCGGCGATCGCCCATACGCGCTGGGCGACCCACGGCGCGCCGACTGAGGAGAACGCCCACCCGCACACCGACTGCGGCGGGACGATCGCGCTGGCCCACAACGGGATCATCGAGAACGCCGCGGCCCTGCGCCGTACGCTCGAGCGCCGGGGGCACCGGTTTCGCTCCGAGACCGACACCGAGGTCTTGGCGCACCTGATCGAGGAGCTGTACGACGGCTCCCTGGTTGGGGCGGTCATCGCGGCCCTCCGGTCCATCGAGGGCACGTACGGGCTGGCCGTCGTGTCCACGCGGGAGCCCGGCACGCTGGTCGCGGCGCGCATGGGCTCGCCCATTCTGCTGGGGATCGGGGACGGAGAGTACTTCGTGGCGTCGGATGCCGCCGCGGTGCTCGAGCACACCCGATCGGTCGTGTATCTGGATGACGGCGAGGTGGCGGCGCTCACCGCCGACGGGTACACGATCTACGATCAGGATACGGCGCCCATCGAGAAGGCCGTGCGGACGATCGAATGGGAGATCGGGGCGGTGGAGCGCGGTGGGTATCCGCACTTCATGTTGAAGGAGATCATGGAGCAGCCGGAGAGCATCCGGAACACGTTGCGCGGCCGGCTGCTCGAAGACGAGGGGACCTCCCGTCACGGTGGCATCAACCTCACCTCGGGCGAGCTGCTGGAGATTGACCGGATCGTGCTGACGGCCTGCGGGACGTCCTGGCATGCGGCGCTGATCGGCGAGTACATGCTCGAGGAGCTGGCCCGGATCCCGACGGAGGTGGAATACGCCTCCGAGTTCCGCTACCGCAATCCGATCCTCGACGAGGAGACCCTGGTCGTCGGCATCTCCCAGAGCGGCGAAACGGCGGACACGCTCGCGGCGATGCGCGAAGCGCGGCAGCGGGGCGCGCACACGCTCGGGATCGTGAACGCGGTCGGGTCGTCCGTCGCCCGCGAGGTGGACGGTGGCATCTATCTGCACGCCGGCCCGGAGATCGGCGTCGCCAGTACCAAGGCCTTCACGTCACAGGTTACGGCGCTGGCGCTGCTGACGCTCCACATCGCGCGGCTGCGGTCCATGTCGGTGCTGCAGGGTCGCGCGCTCATTCAGGCGCTGCAACGGCTGCCCGACCAGGTGCAGCAGGTGCTGGAGCGTGCGCCGGAGATCGAGGAAATCGCGCAGCGCTACGTACGGGCGCCCAACGCCCTGTACCTGGGACGGGGCTACAATTTCCCGGTGGCGCTCGAAGGCGCGTTGAAGCTCAAGGAGATCTCGTACGTTCACGCGGAAGGCTATCCGGCCGCGGAGATGAAGCACGGGCCGATCGCCCTGATCGACGAGATGATGCCGGTCGTGGTCGTGGCTCCGCGGGACGGCACCTATCAGAAGATCGTGTCGAATGTGCAGGAGGTCAAAGCGCGCGGCGGTCGCGTGATCGGGGTTGTCACCGAGGGGGACGAAGAGATCACGCGTTTGGCGGACCACGTCATCGCGATCCCCCCCACCGCAGACTGCCTGACGCCGATCCTGAGCGTGCTCCCGCTGCAGTTGCTCGCCTACTACATCGCGGTGCGTCGCGGCTGCGACGTCGACAAGCCGCGCAACCTGGCCAAGTCCGTCACGGTCGAGTGACGGCCGTGGTGGCATGCGGGGCCGCGGCGTGAGGGTCGTGCTCCAGCGCGCGGCGCGCGCGACGGTGACCCTGGATGGCCGCACCGTGGCGGCGATCGGGCAGGGGCTCGTGGTGCTGGTGGGATTCACGCACGCGGACGACGCGACCGCCGCCGACTGGATGGCCGAGAAGATCGCGGGCCTCCGGATCTTCGCGGACCGCGACGGTAAGATGAACCGATCGCTGATGGACGTGGGCGGCGCGCTGCTCGTGGTATCACAGTTCACGCTGTACGGGGATGCCCGGAAGGGGCGCCGCCCGTCGTTCGTCGCGGCCGCGCCGCCCGACCTTGCCGTTCCGCTCTACGAGCGATTCGTCGCCGCCCTCCGGGCGCAGGGCCTCACCGTCGCGACCGGTGTCTTCGGCGCGCTGATGGCGGTCGAGCTCGTCAACGACGGTCCGGTGACGCTGGTGCTGGAGCGATGATCGTCCTCGCGTCCGCGTCGCCGCGCCGCACGCAGCTGCTCGCCCTGCTCGGCATTCCCCACGAGGTGGATCCCGCGCACGTCGACGAGACGCCCCGGCCGGGCGAGACCCCGCTTGCCACGGCCATCCGGCTGGCGGAGGACAAGGCGGCCAATGTGGCACGGCGCCGCCCCGGCTGCGACGTGCTGGCCGCCGACACGGTCGTCGTGCTCGACGGCGAACCGTTGGGCAAGCCGGCCGATGCGGCGGACGCCGAGGCCATGCTCGCGCGGCTGGCGGGGCGGGACCATCGGGTCATCACGGCGGTGGCGTTGGCCCGGGACGACCACCGGTGGGAACGCCACGACGAAACGCGGGTGTGGTTCCGCCCGCTCGATCGCGCCTTGATTCGTGCGTATGTGGCGACGGGCGAGCCGCTCGACAAGGCCGGCGCCTACGGCCTGCAGGGGCTGGGCGCGGTCCTGGTGGAACGCATCGAGGGCGACTGCTTCGGGGTGATCGGCCTGCCGCTGCGACTGGTGGTGGACCTGATGGCCGAGGCGGGGCGGCCCTACCGTTTCACCTGGTAGACCTGGACCGCCTTCGCCCTGCCGCGCAGTTCGATCGTCTCCAGGGGCTCGAGCGGTGGCGGGTCGGGCAGCGCCTGGCGGAAGGAATCCGAGACCAGGATGTCACCCGGGCCGGCCTTGGAACAGAGCCGGAAGGCGATGTTGACCGCGTCGCCGATCACGGTGTACTCCAGACGCTGCTCGCTGCCGATGTTGCCCGCGAACACCTCACCGAAGTTGATCCCGATCCCGATCTCGATCCGTTGGCGGCCTGCGGCCTCCCACTTGTCGTTCAACGTCTGGAGGAGGGCCTGCATCTCGATGGCGGCGTCCATCGCCCGTCCGGCGTCGTTCTCGTGGGCGATGGGCGCGCCCCAGAGCGCCATGATGGCGTCTCCCATGAACTTGTCCAGCGTGCCGCCGTGCTTGAACACGATCTCCACCATCTCGGTGAAGTACTCGGTCAGCACGTGCGCGATCTCATCCGGCGACATCCGCTCGGACATCGACGTGAAGCCGCGGATGTCGCTGAAGAAGATCACCACTGGGCGCTTGGTCCCGCCGAGCTGGATCTCGCCTTCCTGGCTCACGATCTGCTGCACGAGGTTCGGCGCGAAGTAGCGCTGGAAGTTGGACAGCACGACGGCCTCGCGCCGCACACGCTCGCTCAGCTGGCCGTTCTCGATGGCCACGGCCGCGATGCCGGAGAACGCGATGAGGAAGTCGAGGTCCTCGTCCCCGAACGAGTTCGTGGCGGTGAGGTTGTCCACGTAGATGAGTCCGAGCACGCGGCCGTCGCGCCCCATCAGCGGGGCGCACATGGCGCTGCGCACGCTCTGCATCATGATGGACTTGCCCTTGAACCGCTCGTCGGTGGCCGCGTTGTCGGTGAGAATCGCCAGCCGCTCGTCGACGGCGCGCTGGGCGATGGAGCGCGGCACGTGGCGGCTCCCGCCGGCCTGATCCCCCAGCCGGTTGTGGGACAGGCGCGGGATCAGCTCGCCGGACACCGGCTCCACCATGAGGATGGACACGCGATCCACGTTCATCACCTGGAACGTGATGTCCACCACCTTCTGCAGCAGTTTGTCGACGTCCTGATGGCGCGACAGCTCCTTCGAGATGTCGAGCAGGACCGCGAGGCCCCGCGCGCGGCGGACTTCGAGCGAGTCCCCTTCGACCTTGAGCTGCGTCGCCGCGCTCGTGCGCGCCACCGCGACCGCCTGGAGCGCCTCGTCGGCCACGGGCACCGGGCGCACGATCGTGGCGCTCGGCGGCGGCACGACGAACCCGGGGTCCACCGCGGGCCGCGCGACCGCCGGCGTCACCTCGCGCACGTGGAACGCCACCTTGCCGAACGTCACGACGTCGCCGTCCACGGCCGTCGTCTCGGCCACCCGTTCGCCGTTCAGGAACGTGCCGTTGCTCGATCCGAGGTCGTGGATCTGGACGCCGTTCGGCCCCCGCGACAGCTCGGCATGGCGGCGCGAGATGGTAGGGTCGTAGATCGGCACGTCGCTCGTGGCGGCGCGGCCCACGAGCACGGTGCCGGAGGGCGGCAGCTCGATCGTCTGCCCCCCTGATGTGGCGAAGAGTTTGAATGCCCTCACGTGCCGATTCCTCGGGGCGGGAATATATCCCCCGACGGCGGCGGGTGCGACCGCGCCAGCGCGAGGGCCGCGAGCACCGCGTGGGCCTTGCTCGCCGTCTCCGCGAGTTCCCGGGCGGGATCGCTGTCGGCCACGATGCCCGCGCCGGCCTGGACGTGGGCGCGGCCGTGCGCCAGCACGGCGGTCCGGATGGTGATCGCGGTGTCGAGCGTCGTCGCCCCCCACCCCAGGTAGCCGACCGCGCCCGCATACGGGCCGCGCCGCGTCGGCTCAAGGGTGTCGAGGATCTCCATCGCCCGGACCTTGGGCGCCCCGCTCACGGTCCCGGCCGGAAAGCAGGCCCGCAGCGCATGTTCGGCGTCGAACCCGGGACGGAGCGTGCCGCGGATCTCGCTCACCAGGTGCTGGACGTGGGAATACCGCTCGAGCACCCGGTCGGCCGTCACGCGCACCGAGCCGAACCGCGCCACCCGACCGACGTCGTTCCGCCCGAGATCCACGAGCATGGCGTGCTCGGCCAGCTCCTTGGGGTCCCGGCGCAGGTGCTCGCCCAGCCGCGCGTCGTCGTCGGGGGTGGCCCCCCGCGGACGGGTCCCGGCAATGGGCCGCACCGTGATCGCCCCGTCCCCCACGCGCACGAGCACCTCCGGCGAGCTGCCCACGATGGTCAGGTCGTCGAGCATGAGGTGGTAGAGATACGGCGCCGGATTGAGCGTGCGCAGCGCGCGGTACACCTGGAACGGCTCCGGCGCGTCCGCGACATCGAGACGCCGTGACAACACCGCCTGGAACACGTCACCCGCCCGGATGTGCTCCTGCACCGTGGCCACGTCGTGCACGAACCGCTCCTCGGAGTAGGGGGCGGACACGGCAACGTCGGGCGCCGGCCCGAGCGCGAACGGCGGCAGCGCCGGCGGGTGAGCGAGCCGGTCGAGGAGGCGCGCGATGCTGGCCAGCGCGGTATCGTAGGCGCCGCGCAGCGCGCGGTCGTCGGCGTCGGCGCCCGGGTGCGTCGTGGCGACCAGGATGGCCCGGCCGAACGCGTTGTCGAAGATCAGCACGGTGTCGGCGATCACGAACACCGCGTCGGGCAATCCCAGGTCGTCGGGGGGCGGATGCGGGAGGCGTTCGAGGCGCCGGGCCACGTCGTATCCCAGGTAGCCGACCGCTCCGCCGGTGAAGCGCGGCAGCCCGGGCAGCGCCACGGCCGGTCGGGCGCGGAGCCACGCCGCGATGTGGGCGATCGGATCGGCGGCCTCGCCGGCCGGCCGCCACCCGGTCTCGGGCTCCCACTGCTCCACGCGCGGCCCGCGGTAGCGGAACGCCGTGGACGGCTCGGTGCCGAGAAACGTGTAACGCGCCCACCGCTCGCCGCCCACCAGCGACTCGAGCAGGAAGCCAAAGGGCGGACGCGCCAGCGCCGCAAACGCGGTGACGGGGGTCAGCGTATCGGCGGCGAACTCCCGGACGACCGGCGTGCGGCGGCCGTCCCGGGCGGCGGCACGGAACGTCGCGAAGCTGGTGTCGCGGATCACCGGCGCGCCGCGACGAGGAACGCGCCGGGCGCGTCCACGGCGGCGCCCAGTTCGTCGACCCCCGTCGCGGACGAGCCGCGCGCCACCCGCCAGCGATCCACGGTGGCTTCCTCCCAGATCTCCAGTGCGGCGAGGTAACTCGCCCGGTCGGGATACGTCGGAACGCCGTCGGCCACGCTGGGATCGGCGTAGCGGCCGTAGGAAAGCGTGACGCTGGGGGTGCTCGCGAGCGTGAAGACGAGCCCGCTCGGGGACAGCGTGAACCCATAGCCGCCCGCCCGGGGCGCGACCGTCACCAGCACGGAATCGTTCACCGTGAGCGGCTGGCCGTTCAGGCTCGATAGGCAGCCCGCGGGAAACCGCAGCTCGAGGTACAGCGTGTTGAACGCGTCCGGATGCCGCAGCGACCGCACCACCGGGGTCCGATTCGAGACCCAGAATGTGGCGGCGGATGCCGCGGGCGCGCCGCCGGCCAGGGGCAGCACCACGAGGTCCGCGGTCGGCACGGTCGTGCCGCCGATCGGGCCCAAGTCCTCGCACGCCGCCACGCCGAGTGCGAGCAGCGCGCTTGCCGCTGCCAGCGCCCGCCGAGATATTGCGCGGGAATGCTGCGTCCGTTGCTGCTTGCCGTCTGCCTGGCCGTCGCCGCCGCTCCGCTTGCCGCCCAAGGCTGGAACGACAGCGCCGCGACCACACTGGTCGCGCGCGGCGTCCTGCGGCGCGTGGACGACCCGGCGCGCGGGTTGCGCGATTTCCGGGCCCGCGCGCACGGGTTCGTGTTCTTCCTGGCGCAATTGGGTCATGAGGGTCTGAGCGAACCGCCGCGGTTGGTGAAATCCGACCAGCTAGAGTTGGAAGTTTACTGGCAGACGCCGGGACGCAGCAAGCAGCGTATCATCGGGTGGCGCGACCGCGCCGACCTCCCGACCGAGATCCAGTACCACCGCGACCATCTGGGCATCGTGCAGAACGGGTTCGCCGATCGGATCCGCCTGGGTGAGGGCGACGAAGTGCGGGACGTGCCGCACCCGCTGGCCCCCGACGGGCCGGCGCTGTACGACTATGCGTTCACCGATTCCCTGCTGATCCAACTGCCCGGGCGCACGGTGCGGGTACACGCGCTCGCGTTCCGGCCCCGGATGTTCGCGGCCCCGCGGATCGTGGGGACCATGTACCTGGACGCGGACGGCGGCGAGCTGGTGCGCCTGGAGTTCAGCTTCACCCGTGCGGCCTACCTCGATGCGAGCCTCGAAGATATCGCGGTCGTGCTGGAGAACGGGCTCTGGGACGGGCGCTACTGGCTCCCGCGCCGGCAGGAGATCGAAATCCGGCGCCGCAGCACCTGGCTGGACGTGCCGGCGCGCGGCATCATCCGCGCCCACTGGGAGATCGACGGCTACGCGTTCGACGTCGGAGTGCCGGGCGGGACGTTCCTGGGGCCGGAGATCGTGGCGGCCCCCTTCGCGCGCGATTCGTTCCCGTGGCCCGATCGGCTCGAGGCCGCGGTGGCGGACGTGCTCGGTCCGCGACCGGTCCTGCGCATGGAAGACGTCCGCGCCCAGGTCCAGGCGCTGGCGGGGTCCCGGTCGCTGTCGGGTCTCCGCACCGGCAGCCTGTCCATCGAGTCGCTGTCGGAACTACTGCACGTGAACCGGGTCGAGGGGCTCACGCCGGGACTCGGTGTGCTGCTCCGTCCCGGGGCCGGCCCCTTTGCCGCCAGAGCCTGGGCGAGTGTCGGGTTCTCGGACGCACGGCCCAAGGGGGGGCTCGAGCTGCGGTACGAGGGTGCGCGCGGCCGGCTCGCCCTGCGGGCGGCCCGCACGGTGGCGGACGTGGGGGACGAGCCCGTGATCTCGGGCGTGCTGAACTCCGTCCTCGCCCAGGAGCTGGGGGACGACTTCGGGGATTACGTCCAGCTCGACGCGGCCGAACTCCGCGGGGCCTATCGGGCCGTGCGGGTCCGGGCGGGGGTACAGCGCACCGCGTCGCTCCCGGTCACGGCGGGCCCGGCGACCGGCGGGTACCGGCCCAACCCGGCGCTCGGGTCGGGCACGTGGGGGGTGGCGGCCATCGGCTTGGAGGCGGGCACCCGCCGCGTGGTCGGCGGATCGGTCCGCGGGCGCGTGGAAGTCGAAGCGGGGACGCAGGCCGGCGCCTCGTACGCCCGCCTCCGCGGCGGGGGCGAAGCGGCGGTCCCGGCCGGACCCGGCCGGCTCACCGCGGGGGTGTGGGCGGGTTGGGGCTCGACCGACCTGCCGCCGCACCGGCTGTTCGTGCTCGGAGGGCGGGGCACGCTCGTCGGCGAGCCGTTCCGCGCGTTCGGGGGGCGCGCCGCGGCACTCGCCCGGGTCGGCTGGCAGGTCGACATCCCGTTCCCCGCCATCCCGCTGGGGGCGTTCGCCTCCACCGGCCGCCAGCTCGTGGTGGAGCCCTACGTGGCCATCGGCTGGGCGGCGGAGCCCGTCGTGGGTCTGCCGTGGGGCACGAGCGACGGTGCGCGCCCGGTGGTCGGGCTGGGCGCGGAGGTGTTTCACAATCTGCTCCGGGTCGACGCCGGCTGGGCCCCCCGGGCGCGGGCGGTGCGGGTAACCGTGGACGTGCGCCGGGCCCTGTGGCCGCTGTTGTGATGCGGATCGTTTGGCCGGCCTCCGCAGGGCCATTATCTTGTCGGCGATGGCTGAGCACCACGAGAAGGACGCCGACGCCGTAAAGGTGTTCCGCGACGAGTGGGTGGGACCCACGCTCGCCGAGCTGCTCGGCGACGAGCAGGTCGCCGCACTCCGTGCGGACCCGAAAGCGACCGAATTCCTCTGGGAGACGGCCGTCGCCCAAAAGGTGGCGACGGACGAAGCCATTCTCGGGGCGCTGTCCACGCGCCTCCGGCTGAAGCTCGCGGATCTGTCGCAGAGCGACCGGGTCGCGCGCGAGTTGGTGCCCGAGCAGGTTGCGCGGCGCTATGCGGTCCTGCCGATCCTCGTCACCGACTCCTACCTCGAGCTCGCCACCGCCAACCCGTTCGATCTCGATTGCGAGAAGACGATCGCGTTCGCCACCGGACGGGAAGTGCGGATGCTGATTGCCAGCCCCGCGGCGATCCGCAACAAGATCGACGAGCTGTACCGGCCGGAAAACGTGATCGACAAGCTGCTCGAGGGCATGGAAGACACCAACGTCCAGCAGATCGACGAGGAGCGGCTCGCCGAAGAGCTGACCATCTCAGCCGAGCAGGCGTCGCAGCGGCCGGTCGTGCGGCTGGTGGATCTGATTCTCTCGGAGGGGATTCTCTCGCGGGCGAGCGACATCCACATCGAGCCGGAGGAAGGTGGCGTTGCCGTCCGCTACCGGATCGACGGGGTGCTGCGGCAGGTGATGAAGGTGCCCCGCGCCGCGGGCCTGCCGCTCATCTCCCGGCTCAAGATCATCTCGCAGCTCGACATCGCCGACCGGCTGCGGCCGCAGGACGGCCGCGCGCGTGTCGCGGTCAACGGGACGCCCGTCGACCTGCGCGTCTCGACGCTGCCCGCCTCGCTCGGCGAGAAGGTCGTGATCCGGATCCTCGACTCCCGGCGCACGGTCCTCTCACTCGACTCGCTGGGGCTGCTCGAGCCGGAGGCGACCGCCATCCGCGGCCTGCTGGAGAACAGGGACGGGATCATCCTCGTGACCGGGCCGACCGGTTCCGGCAAGACCACGACGCTGTACTCCGCGTTGCGGCACATCCAGAGCGAGGGCGTGAACATCGTCACCGTCGAAGATCCGGTGGAGTACCGCCTCGCCGGGATCGTGCAGGTGCAGGTCCACGAAAAAGCGGGGCTTACTTTCTCCTCCGCGCTGCGGTCGATTCTGCGGCAGGACCCCGACGTCGTGCTCGTGGGCGAGATCCGCGACCGGGAGACGGCGCAGATTGCCGTTCAGGCGTCGCTCACCGGGCACCTCGTGCTGTCCACCCTGCACACCAACGACGCGCCCAATGCGGTGACCCGTCTCGTGGACATCGGCGTTGAGTCGTTCAAGATCGCCACGGCGGTGCGAGGCGTGATCGCCCAGCGGCTGATGCGGCGACTGTGCCCGTCGTGCAAGGAGGTGTGGGTCGAGTCGATCCCGCCCAAGATGCATCGGTGGATCACGCCCGATACCCCGCTCTACCGCGCCGTGGGGTGTCAGGAATGCGCGTTGACGGGCTACCGCGGTCGGTTCTCGATCCTGGAGGTGCTCAAGGTGACGCCCGAGGTGGAGCGCCGCATCGGGCAGAACGCCACCGCCGACAAGATCGCCGAGGCGGCGCGCGCCGACGGCATGCAGGGTCTGTGGGAAAGCGGTCTCGAGCACGTCGTGCGGGGGGAGTCCACCATCGATGAACTGCTGCGGGTCGTGGACATGCCGCAGGACGACGAACCGCTGGAGCGCCGCCGCTCAGGGCCACGCCCCCGCCCGGAAGCCGTGCCGCACCCGGTGACCGAGCCGCCGGCCCCGCGTGCCACCCCTCCCGCCCGGAAGGCGGAGCGGGATGCCGGTGACGGCGTTGGGACGAGCCTCGAGGGCGCATTCGAGCTGCTGGAGGAGGCCGACGCAGCGCCTCCCACGGCGCGCGGCGACGACAGCCTGGCCGGCGCCACGGTGCTCCTCGTGGATGACGAGGACCAGCTGCGCCGGGTGATGCGCGACCTGCTGGAGCGCGACGGCTACGTGGTCATCGAGGCGGGCGACGGCGTGGAGGCGCTCGATCAGGTCGACCGCCACGCGCCCGACATCATCGTGCTGGATCTCAACCTGCCCGGCCTGGATGGGTACGGCGTGCTGTCGCACCTGCGCTCGCGCCGGGCGACGGAGCACATCCCGGTCGTGGTGCTCACCGCGCGCGGCGACGAAGAAAACGAGGTGAGGGTCTTCGAGTTCGGGGCGGACGACTTCCTGAGCAAACCCTTCCGTGCCCGGGCCCTTTCCGCGCGGCTCGACGCCGTGCTCCGCCGCGTCCGCCGCCCTCACTGAGTGGCGAGGCCCTGCGCGCGCAGGATCCGCGCCGTTTCCGCTTTCAGTTCGCCAATCCGGAAGGGCTTGAGGAAGTAGGGACAGCCGAGTTCCTGCAGCCAGGCGTCCGTCTCGGGCCGGACGTCGGCGGTGAGGAAGATCGTGCGGGTCCGGAGATTGGGCCAGCGGCGAAGCAGCGTATCGCCGAGGCGCTCGCCCGCCGACACGGGTACCCGGGCGTCGGCGATGACGAGATCGAAGGCGTGCGCGTCGAGCAGCTCGAGCGCCTGGCCGGCCTCGGAGGCCGTCTCCACCACCTGCGACGGACCCGAGAGCAACACCCCGATCATCCGCCGGATCGCAGGGTCCTCGTCCACCAGCAGGATGGCGCGTTGCGGGGCACTGGGAAGGTCGTGCTCCTCCGGCCCGGCGACCGCCGACCCGAGGGGTGCCACCGGGACCGGGACCGGTGACCGCACCGGGAGCTGCATCACGAAGACGGCGCCGCCGTCGACCGCTCGCTGCACGCGCAGCGTACCGCCGTGGCCCTCGATGATCCGATAGGAGATCGACAATCCCAGCCCGGTCCCGTGGCCGGGTGCCTTGGTCGTGAAGAACGGCGTGAAGATCTGCGGGACCAGGTCCTCCGGGATACCGGGACCCGAGTCACGCACGCGGAGCCGGACCTGCGGGCCGTCGAGCTCGGAGACGATCCCGATCCGGCGCGGACGATCGGGCGGATTGTCCTGCACGGCCTGGATCGCGTTGGTGACGAGGTTCAGCACGACCTGCTGGATCTGGTAGCGGTCGCCGGTGAGTGGGGGCAGCGCGGGATCCAACGCCAGCTCGAGGTGCACCTCGCGCAGACGGATCTCGTACCCCACGAGGGACACCGTGCGCTGGACGATGTCGTTGATGTCCACCTCGCCCACGTCGGCTGGGCCCTTCCGGGCGAACGTCAGCAGGTTTCGTACGATCCGGCCGGCGCGGTCGGCCTGCTCGCGGATGACCCGCAGATGGTCACGATCCCGGTCGGTCGGGGCCGGCTGTTCGAGCAGGAACTCCGTCAGGCCGGCGATGGAAGTGAGGGGGTTGTTCAGCTCGTGGGCGACCCCGGACACCAGTTGACCGACCGCGGCCATCTTCTCGCTCTGAACCAGCTGCGCCTCGAGCCGCTGTTGTTCCGTCACGTCCTCGATCAAGACGACGGCCCACGCCGTGTCGTCCTCGCCCCGCATGGCCGCGGCGCTCACGCGGAACACGCGCCCCAAGCGTGGGAGTTGGACGGTGCGTACCGGCGCGCCTTCTCGCCGCCGAGCGGCGTCCAGCAGTTCCACGAGTTCGTGCGAGCCGCCCAGCGCCGCCTCGGAGAGGGACATGCCGACCAGCGACGGCACCGAATGGCCCACGAGCCCGGCGAGGGCACGGTTGGCCCGCCGAATCCGGCCGGTCTCGTCCACGACGGCGAGCCCTTCGGACAGCGCGTTGAAGGTGGTCTCCCACTGGTCACGGCCCGCGCGGACGAGGTCGAAGAAACGGGCGTTCGAGAGCACGATCGCCGCGTGGGTTGCGACGGTCGACAGCAGGCGGAGGTCTTCGGGGTCGAACCGGGTGCGGCCCGGATCCGTCACGGCGAGCACGCCGACGGTCACCCCGTGCGCGCGGAGCGGGAACACCGCGGCCCGGGCCGCCGTGATCCCGGCCGCCAACACAGGCCGTGTGCCCGTGCCGTCCTCGAGGACGTACTGATCCCGGTGCAAGGCGCCGGCCACGAGCCCCTCGTCGTCCTCGGCGATCTCGCGGTTGCGCAGCGCGCTCAGCGTGCCGGTGGCCGCCGCGACCCGCAGGGTGCGGCCACCGTCCGCCGCCAGAGCCACGAGCGAACCCTGCACGTCCGTGAACCGGGCGAGATAGCTGGTCACCTGTTCGGCGATGCGGGCGGGCTGCAGCGACTCCGAGAGCATGAACGACAGCTCCTGGAGAGCGAACACGTCGTTCAGCCGGCGGGATAACTCGCTGCGGGTCTCCCGGAGGGCGGTGTCGGACGCGCCACGGGCCCGCGCGCCGCCCAGCCACCAGCCGAGCAGCAGGGCCGCCACGGCGGCGGCCACGGCCACGAACTCCGGGCTGCTCATGCCGGGGCTGTCCCCCAGGGCGGCGGCGCGTTCGGCTTCACGAGCTTGGGGACGGCGGGGATGCCGAGATGCACGTGGTACGGCTTCACCGACTTGGTGGCGACGGCGAGCGCGCCAACCATGCCCTGCTCGCCCACCTCGACGCCCTCGAGCAGGGTGGCGTGGTACGTCACGCGCACGCCGCGGCCGAGCCGGATGGGCGTGGCGCTCACGGTTTCCTGGTCCACGAGGTCGTGCGAGTGCGTGTACACGTTCGCATAGTCGGCGATCGAGACGCGGTCGCCGAGCGCGATCGTCTCGCGATCGTCGAGCAGCACGTGGCGGTGGACCACCACGTCGTCGCCCACTTCCATGTTGTACCCGAAGGAGAACTCGACGAACTGGAAACACTTGAAGTTGCGACCGCAGCGCCGGAACACGTGTGGCGCGAGCACCCGCCGGAACCGGACGCCCACCGTCACGTTGCCGCCGCCCAGCGGCGACCGGTCGAATCCCTGCCACAGCCACAGGAGGGGCTTCACGCGCGCGTATCGCTCCGGATCGATCTCGTGGTAGTGCTCCGGCTCGAGCGTGATGTTGCGGGGGTCCAGGGCCAGGAGAGCGGCGCGCGTGCCGATGGGGGTCCGCGGGTCGTGCAGCAGCGTGTCCCAGTCTCCGCGGCCGGGATAGTAGAGCTCGCACAGCACGTCCCGGCACAGCCGGTTACGGTCGCAGGCCGGATCGGCGAGCCGGCCCTGGAGCTCGCCGAGCCAGCGGTCGTAGACCCGCTCGGCGTCGGGCGGAAGTGTCAGTTGGCGCAGTGGGCGGTGCGGCATCTGCAGGCTCCCCGGATGGAGGTCGCAACGGGCGGGATCGTCATGGACCCGTCCCACCGCGACGACGCGATTCCAGTTTCGGTTTCCCGAGCACGAATTTCACGGTGTCGCGCCCCGACCGTCCAGCCCCGACCTCGCGGAGACCCCCTTCGCCGATATCCGAGGTGCCCGCCCGCCTAGAGTGTGGGGCGGGCTCGACCCCCGCCGGGGTCTCGGTCACATTCCGCGGGCCGGGAGTGGGCGGGGTTCAGCGCTTCCCGGCCGCCGCCGCACGCGACAGGGCCGCGGCGCGTTCGGCGTTGAGCACGCGGGCGATCTGTCCCCACGCACGCGTGGTGACCCCCTGGTAGGAAACGAGCAGTTCGTCCTCGAACAGGGCCATGCCCGACTCGTACAGCGCGACGGCAACCGCCGACTCGCGCAGCGCCGCCTGGCGCTCGCCCCAGCGCGGGCTCAGCGGGACGTAGGCGAACGGCCGAAAGAACCGGCCGCGGCTTTGCACGGTCAGCTCCTCGGGCGTGAACTGGGCCCGCTCCCGGAGTCCGTAGAACGACACCGAGAAGAGCGACGGATCCGCGACCCCGTAGCTCCGCGCCGCCGAGTCGATCTCGGCCGCGCGCAGCCGCTTGAGCCCGTGCAGGGACTCGTACGAGTCGGGCGCCAGCAGGCGGATCACCCGCTCGTCGAGCGGCAGGACCCGGATCCGGAGGTCCCCCGTCTCGAACAGCAGCGCGATGTCGTCGAGCTTGAGAGTGCCGTATCCCACCGGCGGCAGGTCGTCCGCGGTCGCGCGGCCGGCGTCCGGTGGCAGGGGACCCGGAACCCCGCCGCCGCCGCAGGCGACGGTGGCGATGAGCGCCAGGACGGCGCGCCGGGCAGCGCTCACCGCCGGCTGCCGGCCGGCGGGGCCGTGAGCCCGGCGACGGCGTCCCGCAGCTCGGGGATCCCCTGTTTGCTCTCGGCGCTCGTGATCACGCATTGGTCCTCTGCGAACTCCAGCGCGTCGAGAATGGTCCGCACGTGCGTGGAGCGCTTGCTCCGGGGGATCTTGTCGGCTTTCGTGACGGCGAGCAAGACCGGCAGGCCGCACTCGGCCAGCAGCGTGTGCATCGCGTGGTCGTCCGGCGAGGGGGGATGCCGGATGTCGAGCAGCCACAGCACCCCCACGACCTGCGGCCGCGTGACGAGCACGTCCCGCATGAGGCGCCGGAAGCCGATCCGCTCCCGCTGCGAGACGCGCGCGTAGCCATACCCGGGGAGGTCCACGAGATAATAGCGCTCGTCCACCGCGTACACGTTGCACAACCGGGTTTTGCCCGGCGTCCGGCTGGTGCGCGCCAGCGCCCGGCGCCCGAGGAATGCGTTGATGAGTGACGACTTGCCGACGTTGGAGCGCCCGGCGACGGTGAGCTCTGGCAGAACTGGGACGAGACGGAAGTCGGCGGCCGGGTAACTGCCGACGAAGCGGGCGTCCGTCAGGCTTCCTTCTTGGCCCGGGCACGCTCCGTGACGAGGAGCGGCGGGCGGCCCTCCGTCACGCACTCCTTCGTGATCACCACTTCGCGGATGTCGCTGCGGTCGGGCAGGTCGAACATGAGATCGGTCATCAGATCTTCGAGGATCGACCGCAGCCCACGGGCACCCGTGCCGCGTTTGATCGCGCGGACGGCGATGGCGCGCAGGCCCTCCGGGTCGAAGGTGAGACCCACGTTCTCCAGCTCGAACAGCTTCTTGTACTGCTTGCTCAGCGCGTTCTTCGGCTCGACCAGGATGCGGACGAGCGAATCCTCATCCAACTGGTCGAGGGCCACGACCACCGGCAGGCGCCCCACGAGTTCCGGGATGAGGCCGAACCGCAGCAGGTCATCGGGCTCGACGTCGTGATAGGGGTTCTTCACGAGGTCGATGGCTCTTCCG
>Ga0224512_10000526_pt1 | contig 40513 bp, 30 predicted proteins | sample SF_May12_sed_USG_4_FD_169103 | JGI IMG/M metagenome (GOLD analysis project Ga0224512, IMG submission 169103) | Sediment microbial communities from San Francisco Bay, California, United States - SF_May12_sed_USGS_13 | ecosystem: Environmental > Aquatic > Marine > Sediment | place: USA... | reverse complement strand
ATCGGCTTCTCGGTGTAAACGTGTTTACCCGCTTTCGCGACCTGTTCGGCAACCGGCAAATGCTGCTCGTTCGGCACGGTAAGAATCACGCCCCGGATTTCGCGATTCGACAACAATTCGGACATGTCGTTCGCGACGGCAATGCCGAACTCGTCCTGATAAGCCTGGCGTTTCTCCTGCGAACGGCTGTACCCGCCGACAATACGGAACTTCTCGGATTTCATCGCGGCCCGGGTCAGGACTTTGGCCCAGCGGCCGAGCCCGACGATGCCGATCTTCACTGCCTGCGAACTCATTCAACGCACCTCCTGCTTGATTATACGGGCCGAAAGCAGACGGCACCTCCGAGGAGGTGCCGTGCTGCGCTCAAACATCAAGTAATTCAGACTTTATTGACGCCCGAAGTGAGCGCTGAACTCGAGGCCGAACCAACGTGGCCGACCGAGCCGCCACAACCAGACGCTGCGATCAGCGTCGCAGAATTCGATGTAGCGGTCATCCAGGAGGTTGCCACCGAACAGCGCGACCTGCCAGTCGCCCTGCCCCGGCTTGTAGGTAACCCGGCCGTCGACGGTCGCATAGGCAGGCTGGAAGCACGCCGATTCCGGCCCATCTTTGGGCCAAGTGTCTTCGCCGCTAGCCCACTCGAAGTCGTCCTGCCAGTACATGTGGAGGCGCGGCGTGATCGTGCCACCCCTCGCCAGCTGGAACTCGTGCTCAACCGAAAGATTAAACGTCCAGTCGGGCGTAAAGTCGTCGATCAGCACGTTCGACAGGTCGATGATCTCACCCGGGCTTTCCGGATCCTCGTACGAGTATTCGTCATACTCGTTCTTGAGATACCCTAAGTCTGCCGAGACGAATCCGCCTTCCCAGAAGCTCGCGCGCAGCTCCATCTCGAGTCCGTAGATCGACGACTTGCCGACGTTACGAACAAGTTCGACCGGATCCTCGCTACCAAATATGCCATCCGGATTCCTGAGTTCCGTCGGCCGCTGCTGGTTCGTGTAGTCCATGAAGAACACGTCGGCCATGAGCTGCACGTTGCCGTCCATGAACTGGCCCTTGAAACCGATCTCGAAGTTGTCCACTTCCTCGGGCTCGTAGGTCAGGTTCGGCCCGCCCACCGGCAGGTTCGCGTTGACCTCGGTGTTGAAGCCACCCGTGAGGAAGCCTGACGAGTAGAGGAAATAGACCATGCCGCTGTGCAGGGTATCGCCCGGCGTCAGGTTGCGGGTCAGGCTCGCCATCGGCGTGATTTTGGACCAGGTGCCTTCTTCCTGGTTGAAAAAGCCGGTGTCATTGACGTGAAACAGGCTCACGGGCAGCGTGACGTCGCAGTGGTTGTTCGGGTCGATACTGACGTCACATCCCGTGGAGGCAAACTCGAGGTTGTGAAACCGTCGGTCGTCCTCGGTCCAGCGCGCGCCGAGATCGAGCGTCCACTGGTCATTGATGTCATAGGTCATGTGCCCAAAAACACCGGTGGACTTGTTCCAGACGCTGACTTCGCCCAGGAATGGCCCCGGGCCGCCCAGGTTGATCCTGGGAGCGTTCGGCCACAAGTCCGGGTCCTGCGTGGGATCGATGTCGACACCGTTGGGATTAGTTGGCACGAGTTCGAAGTGCAGGCCTTTGAGCTCACAGGTCACCTCGATGAGAGGCGGATCGTTCGGATCACCGTTTGCGTCCCGGTCGGTTGCCGCCCCGCTTGCCACGAGCAGGTTGTAACACAGGTCCTCGCCGTTGAACGCGGTCTCGTCGAAGTAATTCACGCCCAGGGTAAACCGCAGCCTGTCGCTCGCGTCGGCCTCGAACAGCACTTCGAAGCCGTAGGTTTCGTTATTCTGTCCCGCGTCGCCGAACGTGCCGATGGCATCGACGGGCCAGCGGGTGAAGTCCCGGTCCGCGAAATACCGGTACTCCATGTTGCGGTAGGAGCCTTTGGCAGAGACCGTCACGTTATCCAGGTTGCCGACCGCGCCACCGGAATCCCATGTCACGCCGCCATGAAACATTTCCTCATCGACGTCCGAAAAGATGAATTTATCCGAGGAATTTTCGAACTCCCCGGCTGCGACGTCCGCCGCGCAGATTGCCTTGAAGTCCTCTTCTGCGCCGACATAGAGCCGCCGTTCCAGGTTGCCGGCGCCGCCGCCCCACAGCGGTGCGTCGCCGAGCGGGTCGCCGAGGCACTGTCCGCCCACATTGCCGTCGCGTTTTCTCGAAACTGCGAATGAGGCGTCCAACGTCCAGTTCTCGTTCGGCACGTAACGGAACGCGGCTCTGGCGGCCTTCGTATCCTTGTCGCCGACGTCGATGTTCAGGTTGCGGTTGTGGTAGTAGCCGTCAAACGTCTCCGACGCGACGCTGAAGCGGCCGAAAAAGTTATCGGTGAACGGCACGTTGAGCATGCCGCGGACACCGATGTCACCGTCTTCGGCTGCGCGCAGCGTGACGCTGGAATCGAAGTCCGGCTGTGGTTTCGTTGAAACGATGTTCACGAGACCGCCCATCACGTTCTTGCCGAACAGCGTGCCCTGGGGACCCCGCAGCAGCTCGACGCGCTCGATGTCGACCGTGCTCATGTAGCCGCCCAGTGACGTCGGAATGTAATGGCCGTCGACGTACATGCCGGCGCCGAACTGGAACACAGGATCCGGAAACCCGCCGCCGATGCCGCGAATAACAACACGCGTATTGTTCGCGCGATTGTCCGTGGTCAGTGTGACGTTCGGTATGTATTGGCTGGCCTGGTCGATGCTGTAGATGCCCTGCACCTGCATCTGGTCACCGGTGATCGCGGCGATCGACATCGGCTGATCCAGCAGTCGCTCCTCGCGCCGCCGTGCCGTTACGACGATTTCTTCGAGCATGGCATCGGCTGAACTCCGGCCGCTTTGCTGGGCGGCAACCTGCCCAGACGAAAACAGCAGTGCGGCGCCGAGAACTGCCGCACCGATTGAAAACACTTGCGTAAATTTTGCGAAAAATAAGCGATCGCTGTTCATTATTTTATGCCCCGAGTAGTTGCTACAACCCATCTCCAGTAACTGAAGCAAGCTGCGCGCATGTCGTCACCAAGAACTTTGGTTACTGCGGCTTTTCTGGTCCGATGGAATCCGTCCGTCCGGACCTGGCCCCCGTGTTGCTACAATGCAAACGTTTGCATGTAGCGTTGAAGATACCATACCGGAATCACGCTTATCAAGTGGCCAGAATACAGGCTCTGATCCGCAAAGATGCGTTACAAGATCTGTTGCAGTAACGCAACGGTGGGCCCGCGGATAAGGCGTCTAGGCGATGCGCCCACTCGCCGGCTGGCCCGCAAATCGCAGGCTTAGCACGCCGGCAGCCCGCACAGAAGAACGCCGCTGTACATGCTGTTCCTGGCGATATTGGCCCTGGTGAGTTCGAGCACTTCGGGCCTGACGCCGGCCCTCGACCGGAGTATCTGACTGGCGCGCTCGTAATCGGCACGGTCCGGAACGAAACTCAGGATACGCGGGACATTTTCTCGGTGCGCCTTGGTCGTGGAGGCGGGCTTGATCGCTGCGCGAATGGCTGCTCGCGCTTGCCGATTCATGCCCGGCGAACCAGGGAACACGTGTAGCAACGTCTGGTCGATTTCCTCAGGGGTCAGAATCGCCTATCTCACGGCCATGATACTGACGACGCTGCTCCTTCGTCAGAAGATCGCGCTGCCGTTATTGATGGCGGCGTATCGCTGGCGCCGGGGTGGTTACAGCGTGCGGTTCTCGTTCGCTTACGGATTCGCCACGTGGCTGATGATTATCGGCTTCGACGACTACATGATGGGCCTGTCGTTCCAGCCTTCCTGGCTCGGTCTGAAATAGCAGGCAGTCGTGCCGAGTGCATGCCTGCGATGGATGCTCAATTAGGTCGAAACTTGGCAGGTGGCCCGTCGAACCACTGCACGACTGCTGTCTGAAAGCTGGGACGTGTTGCGATCGCGCGGGCCCAGTTCTTCACGTTCGTATGACGGTCAAACGAGAATCCGGCCCGCTCCAGCGTGTAGTGGAGCGGCACCCAAACGATATCCGCGAGCGAAAAATCATCGCCGGCGAGCCAGCGTTGTGTAGAGAGCTGCGCACCGAGCCGGCTGAATGCGGTATGCAGCAGTTGCTCCGCACTGCGACGCTCTTCCGCTGTAATGCCTTCTTCGCTGGCCGTCCGGGTATGAAATGCCAGCAGCTCATCGTTCGTCTGCAGTTTTCGGTAGCGCCGCAGTTCCGCCGCTGTCTTGCGGCGTCTGGTCTGCTGAGTTGCACCGTATATGTACGTCTTCACAGCATCGACGTGGATCTCGGATGCGAGCTCGATCCACGCCGACAATTGCTCGCGCCCGATGTCGCTACGTGGCGTCAGCCGGGGCTCCGGGAAAACGTCGTCGAGGTAACGGATGATGTCGCTGGATTCGATCCAGACGTCACCATCGTGCACGAGCGCCGGTACCAGGCCGTTCGGATGAATACCGAAATACTCTGACGTGATGTGCTCGCCTTTGCGCGTATCGAGGTGATGGCTCGTCCAGGGAAGTCCTTTTTCCGCCAGGGTCATGCGGACCCGCATCGAGCAGTTCGACCAGCCCGCATGGTAGAGATGCAGCCCCCGCTGATCGAGGACGCTACGGTTTTCTGGAACGATCTTCGGCATCTTGCGGTCAGAAACGCAACGTGTAGTTAAGCTTCAGCACAATTTCGGATGCTGATGAGCTGACGCTCTTGCTGAACGGGTCTATGTCGAACTGCCGATTTACGACAAGGAACACGTCGTGTCCCGCCTGCGGATTGTAGCGAAGCCGGCTGTTGAGACCGGCGAAATCCGAGACATTATCGTACTGCAGCACATTCAGCCATGACCATTTGCTGTTGAACGCATAGTCCATGCGCATGCGATACAGCCGCGTGATAAAGGCGCCTTGTGGCAAATCCACATCATTGAATTCAAAGCCAAGCTGCAAATACAGATGCTTGCCTGGACGCCAGTCCGCCCCTCCACTGATCGTAAATCGGTCACCGGCAAAAAACTCGCCAATTTCAAGATCCAGATTGAAGGCAAAGTGTCGTTCAAGTGCCGCCGCAAAAACGAGTTGCACCCGGTCGAACTCGTAGTCACCGATACCGATGACGACGCCGGGGTGAATGTCGAAGTTCTCGTCAAGAACCTCGCGCAAGCGTTTGAAACGCATTTCGAACGTGTCCCCGAATTGCGTCTCGACGACGAGCGGCTTCAATATGATTTCACGGGTCTCAAGCTCGCCGTCGGTGTTCTCAATAATCTCGAGAATCGACTCGATTCCGACATTGCGGAGCCAACGCCCGTTGGGCGTGAACGTGTAACCGAACTCCCCCTTCCGGCCGACGATGCCCGGGCGGTTGACAAAGCCCACAGCCGGGTTGAAGTTTGCCTCGACGACCCAATGTCCCACCGCACCGAACCACTGTTCACTATTGGGGTACTCAACGCGCCAGCCGTACGCTTCTTCGTCGGCGCTAATGCCCTCCGTATCCGACTGCTGATACCAGAACGCTCCCTGTATCGTCTTTCCGGCCACCAGGCTGGTGTTCCGGTAGCGAAAGTCCGCGCCTATGAGCTGGTTATCCAGATCGGCGATCGGATTGCCGCTGGTAACGATGAGGCCCACGCTGGACTCCTTCAGAACGTTTGCGGAGGCTCGACCGACAAAAATATTGCTTTTGTCAATGCCTGCAAACTCATCCTGCAGCACGTCCAGAACGCCGATATTCCAACGACCGATGCGCCCCGTGACTTTGACGCCGGCGATAATATCGACGGGCTCACCAGCATCGCTGAGACCGATCCGGCGGGAGAAGAACGGCCGCCCGTTTTCCTCCAGGCCACCAAAGCTGAATATGTCCACATCCTGATTGAAGAACTGCCGTTTTTCAGGAAAGAACAGCGAGAAGCGGGTAAGGTTTACCTGCCTGTCATCCACCTCGGTGGCGGAAAAATCCGTATTCAGTGTAAGCGCTGCCGTCAGCGACGGCGTTAGCTTGTAGTAAATATTGAGCGACGGCTCCACCTCTGTATGCGACACGCCACTGGCAGACTCCTTCACCTGTTTGACAGCGACCGAAGGAACAGTGTCAAGTCCACGACCCTGGCGAATATCGTCGATGCAGTCGAGATAACCGGCCGAGCCGGGGTTGATCCCCCGATCGAAAGATGACCAGGCAATCTCCTCTTTTTTTCTTGAGATCGTTCGCGCGATCGTGAAGCCCCATTTGGAATTATCCGGACTGAAGCTCAGCGACTTGAAAGGTATCGCAATCTCAGCCGTCCAGCCGGCTTCATCAATTTTCGCCTCGCCGAGCCAGATGCCATCCCAGTCACGGTTGATCACAGTCGGACTTTCGTACAGCCCATCCCTGCGAATCCCGTTCGGGTTGAGCTGAAACCAATATCCGCTGCGGCGCGTATCGAATGGATCCAGCAGGAACTCGATAGCATCATCAAAGATCAGGGTCTTGCCCTGCACCAGCTGGCGCGCGCTGATCGCCTCTGGATTACTGTCGAACAATCGGGCACCTACATAGAAATAGTCGTCGTCGTAAGAGACAAAGAATTCCGTTTTCTCCGACGGCGTGCCGTGATCCACGGGTTGAAACTGGTGCAGGTCCTCGATACGCACGGCTTGCGACCAGGCATCATCATCGAGCACGCCGTCGATAACGGGCGAAGTGTCGCCGCGCCTGAGGCATAGCAACTTGGCATCATTGCCATCATTGACAGGGCCTGCATCGCTTTGCACGCCCTGCGCGGCGGCAGTTCCGGCATACAGGAGCAACGCGGCGAGCAACGACCGGGCCGTTGTTTTCGACCACGTCAGCGAATCACCGGCGCTAAAATATAGCGGGCAAGCAGTCTGCATGGCCGGGTGATGCGATACGGTCAGGCTCGCCATCGGCGCGCGGCACACTACCGTCAGGCCGGGCGCAGGCGCTCAGGACTCAGCGGCAGATCCCGGACGCGTTTGCCGATCGCCCGCGCCACGGCGTTGCCGATAGCCGCGGCGGTGGGTCCCTGCGCCGCTTCGCCGGCGCCGACGGACGGAGCGCCCGGTGGCTCGAGCAACACGACGTCGACGGTCGGCACCTCCGCAAACGTGAGTATCGGGTAGCTTGCCCAGTCTCTCGACCGGACACCGTCATCACCAAACTGAATTTGTTCCTTGAGCGTCCAGCTCGATGCCTGAATCACGCCGCCTTCGATCTGGTTGATGACGCCGTCGGGATTGATCACCAGGCCGACGTCCACTGCGCACACCGCCCGATCAAGTTTGATGTCGCCGCTCCTGGCGTCGACGAGTACGCGCATGGCGACTGCGCAGTAAGCACCCAGATTCTTGTACTTCGCAAATCCGACGCCGACACCGGTTCCCGATTCAGACTCGGTCATGCCGGCGGCCCGTATTTCGGTCCTCAGCCTGTTCAGCACGGCGATCGCTCTGGGATCGGTCAGATGCCGGATGCGATATTCGATCGGATCGTGTCCCCGCTCGTTCGCGAGCTCGTCCATGAACGACTCTATTGCAAACACGTTCGAATAAGCGCCCAGTGAGCGCAACGCCGACACACGCAGCGGCATGTCCCGGATCAGGTGCTTGCGGATGCGCTGGTTCGCGAATGCATACAGAGGCACGGCGTTTCGGTCAGCGCCGCCGGTCGGCTGCGGAATATTCCGCACGGGCGGCAACGGCAACGGCTTGTCGATCTGTCGCGCGGCAAACAGGTCACCCGCGCCCGCCCGTCCCTGGGGCCGCGACGAGTGCGCACCGCTCCAGACATCGTACTGCCAGTCGATGACCTGGCCGGTGGCATCCAGGCCCGCGCTGATTTGCACCGACATCGCCGAACCGTAGGGTTCGGCCAGGAATTCGTCGGCGCGCATCCACTGCACGCGGATCGGGCTACCCTCGATCTGCATCGCGATCAGTGCCGCATCGGCTGCCGCGTCGTCCGCGCCGTTGTGACCATAACAGCCCGAAGCCTGGACATGGATGCAGTGAACATTTTCTTCCGCGAGGCCGACGAGCCCGGCGATCGCACCGCGCAGCGGAAACATGCCTTGCGCGTGGCTCCACACCGTAAGCTTGTTGCCCTGCCGTTCGGCAATCGCGGTCGCCGGTGAAATCGAGGCATGCGCCTGAAACGGCCTCGAGTAACTGCGACTAACCGTACGCACGATGTCGTCGCTGCCGGACGCACCGCGCTGACCGACCACCGTTACCTCGGCCGGCGCTGTGCGCAGCCATTCGCCGATTGCGTTGACCTCGGGCAGCGGTGGCTGCCCGCTCCAACTGCACAGATTCGCGAGACTTTCTGCGGCGTTGATCGCCTGTTCCTCTCTCTGCGCGACTACCGCCAGGAATGAACCATCCTGCACAACCCTGATCACACCCGGCATCCCCGCGACCGCTTCGATACCGGGCGACAGCGACAGCTTCGCCTCGCGATTCCCCGTGCGTACGACCCTCGCGTGCAGCATGCCGTCGAGTCTCACATCCTGGATGTACGTGCGTTCGGCAAAAACCTTGGGCGGTATATCGATGCGCGCCGCCGAGCGTCCGACGACCCGGTACTGATCGCGGCTTTTTGTCGCGGCCTGGCCGCCGGCATGACGCGCAAGCGTGCGCTCGCGGACGACAGACCAATAGTCGAGCTCGGTAGCCGAACCATCATGGATGAACGTCCCGTCGCGGACATCGATATTGCCGCTGTTCACGCCGAGTTCATCGGCGGCAAGCCCGGTCAGGATGGCGCGCGCCTCGGCCGCCGCGGCGCGCAACGCAGCGCCACTTGTTTGCACGGAGAGACTGCCCGACGTAAACGCCTCGTTGGGCGAGTAATCCGTGTCGACGGTCAGCACGCGAATCCGCTGCAGCGGGACATCGAGTTCCTCGGCGGCGATCTGTGCCAATGCGGTCTGAATGCCCTGACCCAGCTCGCATTTGCCCGGCGACACGGCGACGGTGCCGTCCGCGGCGATTCGCAACCAGGAATCGAGGCGGCGGTTTGCGGCGAGCGATGGGGTAAGTGCCGTTGCCGCATCTTGTTGCGCGAGCGTGTCGGGCGGGACGAGATCAAAAAACAAGACCAGACATCCACTGCCCTTGATGAAGTCTCGCCGTGTCGTCATGCCTGGTGGTCCTCCAGGGAATGCGACGCCTCGCGGACCGCCCGCACTATGCGTCCATGCGCGCCGCAGCGGCAGAGATTCCGGCCGAGCGCGTTGCGTATCTCGGCATCGCCGGGCCGTGGATTCTTCTCCAGCAGCGCGGCAGCCGTCATTATCATGCCGTTCGCGCAATAGCCGCACTGCATAGCCTGTCGTTCGATGAAGGCCGTTTGCAGCGGATGCGGCGCGGCGCGGCTCCCCAGGCCTTCGAGCGTCGTGACGCTGCGTCCCGCAGCGCCGGCAACCGGCATGACGCAGGACTGCACGGGATTTCCGTCGACGAGCACGGTACACGCCCCACACTGTGCGAGACCACAACCGAACTTCGGACCATTGAGACCCAGATCATTTCTGAGCGCGTACAGCAAGGGAGTGTCCTCGTGGATGTCCAGCTGCACCTGCTTTCCGTTGACATTGAGACTGATGGCCATCACTCACCCCGACGTTGCTGCGAAGATACGATCCGACAACGCACATTCATTATGAAGCCCTTTGGTGTGCGATACGCAGCGTGTCGATCAATTCGCTGTCGTTGTGATCGCCCATGCCGTGTTCGACCATCTGCGCAAACACGTTCCTCGTCGCATGGCCGATCACGGATTGCGCGCCGACGCTCTCGATAAGCCCGATGCCGTAGTCCACGTCCTTGATGCGCATGCGACCCGAAAACTGCACCGGATCCTCATGCTTGTTTTCCGCCATGTAGCGCGAGTGACGCACGACATGCGGGCTGCCGGTGGCACCCGTCGAAAATCCTTCCGCGGCGACGGCAATGTCGATACCGGCGGCCTCACACGCAAACATGCCTTCGGCACAGGCGGCGACGTGAATTGCACCCATGACGTTGTAGATCAGCTTGAAAGTAATTCCGCTGCCAACCCCGCCCAGGTGCATGACACTCTTGCTGATGGCCGACAGTACGGGGCGCAGTGCCTCGACATCGGAAGCCTCACCGCCCGCAAAAATCTTGAGTTGTCCTGCCTCCGCCACATCGGGGCGGCCGGCGACCGGGCAATCGAGGAATCGGAGGCCTTTGGCGGTGGCCAACTCGCTGAGTTCTGCGACCCACTCCAAGGACACGGTCGATGATTCGATTGCAAACGCGCCGGACTTGAGCCCGGCCTGCAGCGCGCCGTCTTTACCCGTCCAGACTGCGCGCGACGCTTCATCGTTGGTCAGGCTCGAGATAATCACGTCGGCCCCGGTAGCGGCGGCTTTGGGGGATGCCGCAACCGATGCGCCCAGCGCCTCGAGCGGGCGGGCCTTCTCCACCGTGCGGTTGTAGACCGTTACCTGATGTTTGCCGCGCAGAAAATTTCGAATCATCGGCTGACCCATCATGCCGGCGCCGAGAAAAGCTATTGTGGCCATCTGAATCCTCTGAATGACTGCACGTTGCGGCGCGATCCTGCGGGGACAACGCCACGTATTCTTCTAGCGGGTGATCGCGAGGCCCTCCAGGGCCAGGCCATACGGGAGTAATTCGGTCATCCGCCGCCGCAGTTGTTCGGTCAGCAGGATGCGCGCATAGCGCCGGTTCATTTCCGGCTGCTGCATGATCTTGCGCGCGAGTTCCCAGGCGCGTGGCATCAGCTTGTCGCGCGGCAGCACTTCGTTCACCAACCCTGCCTCCAGCGCCTCACTCGCGTCGAGCACCTGCCCGGTTAACAGAAAATAGCGGCCGCGATTCAGGCCCATCACCATCGGGAATACGACGTGCACGCCATCGCCGGGAACGAGGCCGCCGGCAAAGTGAGCCGAGTCCTGAAACGTTGCGGTTTCGGCCGCAAGCACGATGTCGCACATCACCGGCAGTTCGGCGTGCCGCGTCGCCGGGCCGTTGACGGCGCTGATCATCGGCACGTCGATTGCGAGCAGGTTCGTCAGCAGCCGGTTCGACTCCCAGCCCAGCTCGGCCCATTCGTCGGGCGTCTGCCGGTGCGCGGCCCGGTTTGACGCGGGCTCGGCGACCGGGCCGGAAAACTCCTCGCCGGTGCCCGTCATGATCACGATCTGATTGTGGCGATCGCGACCGATATTGAGAAAGGCTTCTTCCAGCTCGGCATGCGGCAGCCGTCCCCACTGCAGCGGCCCACCATCGGTGCCGAGCGTGATCTCGAGGATCCCTTCTTCGCGACGCATGCTGATCGTTTGATACCTGTCGCAGTAGTCTTCGAATCGCGTTCTAAGCTCGTCTATGTCCATGCCCGGTTCCAAGATCTGAAGGAGAAATGTACCGATCCCTCGCCCGCCGTCGTCAGCTTTTTCGTCTCGATTCGCGGATATTATCGAGTCCACTAAAAAACGTAATGGGCGGATACGCCGCAGGATCGGTGATGACATCGAGCACCGTCGTTTCCTTGCGTTTAAGCGCCTCACGCAGTGCCGGCAGATAGCCGCCCGCCTTTTCGATCCGCACACCATGGCAGCCACACGCGCGCGCAATCGCCGCATGATCCACCGGTGTAAAATAACAGGCGCTCGTGTGACGCCCGAACTTCACGTCCTCGGCATCTTTTTGATATCCGAGACAGCCGTTGTTGAGAACGGTCAGCACGATCGGTGTCTTGCGTCGCGCCGCGGTCTCGAGCTCGGACCACACATGCGCAAAGCCGCCGTCCCCGACCATGCACAATACCGGGGAATCCGGCCTGGCAAGCTTGGCACCGATAGCAAACGGCAGACCCCAGCCCAGCCCGGCCAATCCGCGCGGTGTAATAAAGCGCATGCCGGCTTTGAGCGATGGCAGGTAACAGGCCGTCCACAATGTCGCGTAACTCGCATCGGCCACGACAATCGTCTCGGGCGTCAGCACCTGCCGAATATCGGCGGCCAGGCGCTCGGGCCGGATCGGGCTGGCATCGGATTGCTCCAGGGCAGAGATTTCCGCCGCGTGTTTCTGCCTTGCCTCTGCGATGCGCCTTTCGGTGTCCGATGCCGGCGTCCGGCGTCCGGCGAGCTTCGCGTGGATGGCGACCAGAGTGAGTCTGGCATCGCCGTTCAGGCGTAATGCTTCATAGTTGCGGCCGATCTCTGCACTGTCCACGTCGACGTGAATGTAACGTGCCGCCTGTGGATACAGCATCCAGGAATCGGTGCCATTCTGGTTCGTGCGCGTTCCGACCAGCAGGATGACGTCGGCCCGGTCAATGAGCTCGCGCAGATGGTGGGTCGGCGACAGTTTCCCCATCGCGTAACCCGTTACGCCGATCGAAAGCGGATGCCGCTCATCGACCGCGCCCTTACCCATGACGGTCGTCATCACCGGCAAATGCGCATCGCGCTGCAACGCGGCCACTTCCTCGCAGGCCGCCGAGAGATGCACGCCACCGCCCGCAACCAGCAGGGGGTATTTCGCCGACGCCAGCAGTTCCACCGCCGCATCGACACCGGCGGGATCGGCAACGTTTCTGTCGAGCGGGAAATAGCCTAGGTTCGCCCTGCGCGGCAGAGCAACCGGCATTTCCTCGAGCAGTAGATCGGCGGGAAGAATCAGCGCCACCGGACCTGGCCTGCCCGAGGCGGCGTTGGCGAAAGCCATGTCGATGTAATCGACGACGCGCGACGCTTCGGTCACCCGGCGCACCCATTTCGTGCAGGACCGGAGCAACGCGATATGGTCAAGTTCCTGAAATGCATTGCGGTCGGTTTGCGCACGTACCACGTCCTGCACCAGCGCCACGAGGGGCACCGAAACTTTCAGCGCCTCCGCGAGACCGGGCACAAGCAGGGTCGCGGCCGGACCGTTCTGCGCGGATACCACTGCGACCTTGCCTGTGATGCGCGCATAGCCGTCAGCCATCGCGGCGCCGGCATTTTCGGTCCGGTACATGAACTGCTCGATATTCCGGTCTTCGGCGGCCAGCAGCACCGCGGAAGGCAAAGACTGCGAAAACATCACCTCGACGCCATGCCGCGTCAGGGTTTCGACGACGGCCTCGGCGACGGTTTGTGGCTTCCTCGACGGCATTATTTTCCAATCCTTGCGATTGCGAACGTACCGGACGCTGCGAGCTGGCGGTGGAACAGGCATCGCCTACGATACGTCATTGCCGGCCCCTGCTGGACAATGCCGCGCACGGTCAAGCCTAACGACTCGCCCAGAAACGCACGAAACCAACGAGGTCGCTGTTGAATTGCTCTGCCTGTTCCCGGTACGGGAAGTGACCGGCCTGGTTGTAGGCCACCAGTTTTACCTTGTCGTTTTTCGCGCCCAAGGTGCCGAACAGGCTCAGGCATCCCTTCATCTGCGGGGAGCGGTCGGCAGCATCCCAATCCAGATTGTCATGCTCGCCACATACGAGCAGGATGGGAAGGTCGGGCACGCCTTCGTCGCGAATCCGCGCAAGATGCGGACCCCAGTACTCGTCGCCCGACTGCGGTATGCCTTTCACCTTTCGCGGTTCGATTTCCTGCCACGCCGGCAGGCTTTTCATGTATTCGGACGCGGCGAAGAATGCCGCATCGAAGGCCGTGTCGCTGCGATAGGTCATGGCCTGCATCCAACATGACCAGGCCGCCTGCGCGTCGGCAATGTTGTTACACGCCTCCCGCATGATCAGGCCTTTTGAGTGCAGTGGCGGCGTGTGTGGGCCAACCGCGACCAGCGTCAGCGTGGCAACGCGCTCTGGATGCGCCAGCGCAAAAAGCAGAGCCACGGCGGCGCCCGACGAATTACCGGCGATGTGCACCCGCGTAAATTTCTTTGCATCGATGAAATCGCGCAGGAACTCGACCTCGCGTTCAAAAGTAAAATTATCGTCCGGGTATGCGCCGGTCATGCCGTAGCCGTATCGGTCGAGTGCGAATACGTGAAAGTCCTTCGACAAACCCGCGACATTCCTGGCCCACATGTTCGCAGAATTGAACACGGTCAGGCGTCCCCCGTGCAACAGGATCAGGGGTTCGCCGCTGCCCGCTTCGTAATAGCGGACCCTCAGGCCGTTCACCTCGCTCAACGTCGCCGAGAGGCCATTGACGGCGCTCGGCGCTGCCAGGTCGTCCGCCGCCGCCGGTCTGATCACGCCCGGGCACAGAACCATCAATACGAATAGCGAAAGGCAACAGATCAAGACGCGATCCACGATTGCATGGCTCGCGTTCGGTAATGGAATATTCATCTCGACCTCTCAGACGTTGCGGCCAACGGTCTGTTTACGGTGCCATGTAGCGTCCGAAGAAATCCAGCGCCTCCTGGATCGCCTCGAGCTGGACGCTGTCCGGCTTGTACGCGCCGTTCTCCATCGGAATGCGGATCAGATAACCGTGTATCGGGTGATCGTGTGAGATCCACTCGACGTTCCGGCCGGCCTCTTTCATCCAGGTATAGGCCGTCTCGAATATGCCCTGCAGGTGGTCGTCGGCGCGGCCCATCATCAGGATCGGCGTCTCGATTCGGCGGATCCGCTGCATGGCAAGCTCCTTGTCAAGATAGGGCGCCACCGACTCCATGGTTCGAAACTCGACGTCCGCGCCGAATTTCGCGGGATCCATCTGCAGGATTTCGCTGGCATCGGGCTCCGAGGCGATCGCCGCAGTCACAGTCATTTCGGCGGTCGCTTTGAGAATCATGCCACCGCCGTGGCTGTTGCCGACCAGGCCGACCTTGTCCGCCTGCACGTACGGCAGCGTGCGCACGTATTCAATGATCGTCTTCAGATCGTCGTATTCGAGCGGCGGCCGGTTCAACAGCTGATGCGCAAGGTGGCGCGATACCTCCAGCTGCGGAACACGCGTGTATTCGAACCACACCTCGGCGCGGTAACGCAGCCAGCCCACCGCGTAGCCCGCGTCCAGGAAGCGTTCCATGGTGTAGGCACGGTTATTGATCTGGTGCCGCACCCAGGGCACGCCGCCACCGCCATTGCCGGTAAAAAACAGCACGATCGGAAACGGCCCCTTGCCCTTCGGCTTGCGCAGACCGATGGCGGTATAAAGCCCGTCGACCGTCTCGAGCAGGGTGATATCGACCGGTATGTCCGAGTTCTGAACCGGCTCGGTGAATACGAACACGGCCGGCTCCAGCGGCTCGGACACATCCGGGCTTTGGCCAAGCGCTGTCGCTGCAACGGCCTGCAACGCCAGCGCCGCACTCAAGCGGCGAACTACCGTCCCGACCACGCGCCGCTGCAACGCAATCCGGGTTCTATGCGTCCCAACCGCGATTACCATGCGGAACCGTCCAGCGCTCAACCCTCTTGGCACTCAATGTCGGCTCGCCAAGCGCCGGGCACGACAGGCAATAATTGCCGGCATGGGTGCCGAACCAGATCAGGTTCCGGTCCCACTCGATAAACACGGTCTCCGCGTCGCCGCGGCGCCAGCTCTCGTAATCCGTGATTTCCCCACCACGCGGCGGCAGGAACCAGGCCACTTCGCGAGGCTTGGTCGGATCGGATATATCGGTTATGCGTACGCCGGCATTGAAATGCGTCGTTGCAACGATATGCGGTCTCGAGGCCCCCGGCGCGATGAACGCCTGCGAATTATGCGTTCCGAAGCGTCCGCGTGACAGGCAGAAATCATTGTAGGGCGCGTCCGCGGGCGGCACCGGTCTGCGGAAAAGCCCGATGATCTCCGGATTCCGCGGATCGCTCACGTTGATCACCTGCACCGGTTTGTAAGGCTCGCGGCAATCCGGCTCGATCGCCTCGGGCACGCCGATAATTATGTTCGTGAACTTCCCGTTTGCGTCGACCACCGGGAACACTGTGTGATAAGGGATACCGCCGATCGTCTCGTTGTCCCAGATCAACTGACTTACCGGCGTCGGTTTGCTGATGTCGCTGAGGTCGAAAGTGAGCATCCCGAAGTGGCCGAAGCCGCCATAGCCGAACTTGCCGCCATCCTCGACGCGTACCGGAACACTCGGCGCCCCGTGCGACGAGGTCCAGGCCGCATGGTCGCCGGCAAACCAGTATCGCTTGTAGTCGTTTTCCTCGCCATAGAGCTGCCCCGGAACGTGATAGCGCGCCACTTCCTTGATGTTCGCGGGATCCGACAGGTCGACGATCATGAGCCCGTTGCCGTGTGCGCGCTGCGCATTTTCCATGCGGAACTGATCGGACCAGCCGGCATCCAGGTAGGCGTAACGGCCACCGTCGTAATAGTTGTGGTGCGTGCCGCTGCCGGTCGGCCCGGTGCTGAATTCGCCGAGCAGTACCGGCTTTTCGGGCCTGGTAACGTCGTAGGTACTGATGCCGCGCAGTCCGGTAAAACTCTCAGCCTGTCTGAAGACCTCCTCGTGCCAGCGGCCGTACGGTTGCCCAGGTCCCGCACTCGTCAGCGGCTCACCGTGCGTACTCATGAAGATCCACTTGCCGGTGGATTCCTGGAACGAGATGGTGCCGCGAATGCGCATGCCCAGATCCATGATCTGCGGTTTACGTGGATTGCTGACATCCAGCCAGCCGTTGCCGGTGGCGATTAGCCGCTGCTGGCCGCGGGCCCACATCGTCATCAACGGCTCGCCGCTGGAGATCTGCGGTCCCTCGGTGTAGGAGATGATCTCCATGTTGTGGATATATTGATTACGGTCGAGATAGTTCAGCGCCCCCATCGGCAGGCGGAACGGCACGCCTCCGCCCTCCTCCATGATGCCGGTGTATTGCGCGCGCGCCCCCATGGCGCCGGCCAGACCGACGAAAGCAGCACTGGCGCTGCCTGCGAGAATTTTCCGCCGACTCACGCTGGCCGGCCTGTCTTCCGGGCCGGCGAATTCAGCTACGGCGGAGCCTGGGTTGTTACCGAGCTTGGACATGGTTCACCTCGTTCCTGATTTTTTTTGCATCCCGAGTTGCGGCCAGACGGCGCCGTGCCGCTGCCCGGGTCCGTGCAGAAGTAGTGCTTTTGTATTCAATTGAACGCCCTTGCTGTTCTTCTCTGCGCCGAATCGGACACCGGATGAGCCTCAACCGGGCAGCCGGTCGCCCTGTGGCGGTCGTGTACCGAGAATACTCACAAGTGCCGCCAAGTGCAAACGATTGCAAGGGCTTGCCCGGCGCGCGCCGTGTGCAGTCCCGGGCCATGCAGAGAGACACAGCGAACCGCATTCAAGTTTCAGAATCCCGGCGGGCAAACCAGGCTCAGCGTACCTTGACGTCTCCGTATTGCTCGGATAACAAGGCTCCGAAGTAAAATGCCTTCTGTAACGCTTCGCGTTGACGAAAACGAGCGAACCATTCCGCCACATGCTCGCAGTCGTCCCAGAGGTCCTGCATGCCGATATCATTAAGGCGCATTATCACCGGAATGATGCAGATGTCGGCCAGGCTGTATTCACCGAGCAACCACGGTCCCGTTTTCTGCAGCTGCGCCTCCATGCGCATAACTGTCATTCGCAGCCGGTTTTCAGCCTGCCGCATCTCATCGTCGCTGTATCCGGTACGCCCCATTTTCAAGAAGAAATCCTTGCGAAGCGGCTTGGCTTCGCCGAAAGCGATGAACTCTTCGTCCGACATGTTCTGAAAATGCCGCAGAAATACACGGTTGTAGGACGGCACGCGCACCGCCGGAGTCGGCACCTCTTCGAAGAAACGCAGCCATTCGCGCATGTGCGCGCGCCCGACCGGTGTCGGCGGACTCAGCAACATCGCCGGATACAGCTCGTCCAGGAATTCGATGATCACCGAGGAATCGATGATGACCTCGCCGTCATGGATCAGCGTAGGCACCACGGCATTGGGATTGAGTTTCTTGTACTCCGGGGTCAGCTGATCCCCTTTGAAGAGGTCGAGCTTGTGTTCCGTAAATGCCAGTCCTTTTTCCCACAAACAGATCCGCACTTTTTGGCTGCAGGTTGATTGGGGGGCGTTATACAAGACGATTGACATAGGAATCACCTCAGACCGGGCGGCTGCACCCGGGTATCGGCCTAGTTCAGCAATAAGTCGGGCACGACCAGCGAGATCCAGGGGACATACGTAATCAGGATGAGCACGGCCAGCAGAACGATCAGCCACGGGAATGCAGCTTTGATGGTTTCCTCCAGGGTCATATTTGCGATGCCTGCCGTTACAAACAAGTTCAGTCCAACCGGCGGCGTGACCAGGCCAATCTGCATATTTATGATCATCAGAACGCCGAGGTGAATCGGGTCTATGCCCATTTCTACGGCAATCGGGAACACGATCGGTGTGAGGATCAGCACAACCGAGGTGGGTTCCATGAAATTGCCTGCCACCAACAGCAGGACATTTAGCACGAGGAGAAAACCCCAAATCGGCAATCCCATATTCACGAGCATTTCCGATGCGACCTGTGGTATCTGTTGCGTCGTCAGCAGAAACGCAAACATGAAAGCGTTAGCGATAATGAACATGAGCATGACCGTAACGCGGCTGGCCTCGACCAGCACATCGGGAACATGCTTGAGCGTGATATCCCTGTAGACGAATACGGCGATAAAGAACGCGTAGACGGCGGACACCGCGGCAGCCTCGGTGGGCGTGAAAACTCCCGCATAAATCCCGCCAAGGATGATGACGACCAGCATCAGACCCCATAAGGCCTCACGAAATGTCTTTACCACGACCCGAAAGCTCGCCCGCTCCTGCCTCGGCATGTCCTGTCGGTGCGCGATGCCGACGATCGTCAGCATCATAACGACAGTCAGGATGATCCCGGGCAATATGCCGGCAATGAACAGCCTGGCGATCGACGTCTCGGTGATCGCGCCGTAAACGACCATTACCAGCGACGGAGGGATGAGTATTCCGAGCGTCCCGGCATTACAAATAACGCCGGCGGCAAATTTCTTCGAATACCCCGAGGCTACCATGCCGCCTATCATCACGCTGCCAACCGCCACCACGGTTGCCGGCGCCGAACCTGAAACGGCCGCGAAGAAGGCACTCGCCAGCAGGGCCGCCATCGCCAGCCCGCCCCGGAAATGGCCAACCAATGCATTCGCGAACGCGATCATCCGCCGGGCAACGCCGCCGGTCGTCATGAACGCCCCCGCCAAAATGAAGAATGGCACCGCAAGCAGGGGATAGACCTGCATTGTGTGAAAGAATTTTTGCGCCGAAGACAGCAGCGTCTGATCACCAAAAAACAACATCGTGAGAATGCTGGCAAGCCCCAACGAAACAGCAACCGGAACGCCGATGAAAAGCAGCACGAACAGCGCGGCGAGTAAGAAGACTCCCGTCATCGCTTGTCTTCCCTTGCGTCTTGATGCGCGTCCATCAAAACGACCTGGGACGCGAGGGAATCCGATTCATCATCATCGCCGCGCAACAAATGCCAACCCGCTTCGAGAAATCGGAACGCTAGCAAGACGAATCCGAGGGGCATCGTTGCCGTGAGCAGCCACTTCGGCGCCGGCACGTCACGAGCCAGGTTACCGAGCTGATACAACCTGTCGACAAACACTGCGGAGCCATACAACATCAGGGCCGCGTATACCAAACAGGCGACTACTGCTGTCGCCTGGAACCAGCGCCGCATCCTTTTCGGCATCTTACCGACGAACAGGTCGACTGCGATATGTGTGTGTGTGCGCACGCCGTAAGACATGCCAATCAACACGAGTGCACCAAATGAATAGGTTGTGCCTTCGAGCGACCAGGTGATGCCGGTGTTGAACAGGTAACGCAGGACAACCTGAACGAAGGTCAGCAGCGTCATGATGCCCAGCAATATGGCGAGGACGCCTTCTTCCAGGCGATTGATTGCGCTCCGGAGCGCCTTCAAGAGCAGAGCCCGTTAACGCCGCGCCGCAAGCGCGGCCGCAATCAGGTCTGCACCGATACTATCCTGAAACTGTTCCCACACCGGTTTCATGGCCTCCTGCCAGGCGCGCAATTCATCGGGCGTCAGGACCACAACTTCCGACAAACCCGATGCGATTATCTTTTGCTTGTCTTCTTCGTTGATTCGCGAAGACTCCGCGTTTGCCTGAGCCGTCACCTCGGTGAGAATATCTTCAATCACGTCCCGAATATCGGCGGGAAGGGAATTCCAGAACTCCGGATTGACGGTAACCAGGTATCCGATATAGCCGTGATTCGTTTCCGTCAAATACTTCTGCACTTCGTAAAATTTCGACGAGTAGATGTTGGACCAGGTATTTTCCTGCGCATCGACTGCGCCGGTTTGCAGCGCCTGATAAACCTCACCAAAAGCCATCTTTTGCGGATTTCCGCCGATCTGTTGCACCTGTGCCTGCAGCACGTCCGATTCCATGATCCGGAACTTGAGGCCGCGCGCATCGTCGGGTGCGCGCAATGGCACGGGTGCACCGAACTGCTTCATGCCGTTGTGCCAATAGGTAAGGCCCTTCAGCCCTTTGTCGGTCATCGAATCCAGCAGAACACTGCCTTCCGGGCTGGCCTGAAACCGCTCTATTGTTTCGAGGTCCGGAAACAGGAACGGCAGGTCGAATACCTGAAACCTGTGGGTCAACCGGTCCAGTTTCGACAGGGAAATGGCGATCATCTGCACTTCGCCAAACGCCAGCGCGTCCAACGAATCATCGTCGCTCATCAGCTGGCCGGACGGATACACCTCTACGGTAACCTTGCCGGCCAGCCGTTCTTCGACCAGTTCCTTGAACCGTTGGGCCGCCTGTCCCTTGGGCGTCGCCGGCGCGGTGACATGCGGAAACTTGATCAGTATGGGTCCTTCATCGGTCTTCTGGCTGCAGCCGACAATGAGTGCCGCAATGCAAAAAACGGCTGCGGTTCGGATCAGGCGCCCCGCGCCGCACCTGTCTTTATTATCAATAATCATTGTGCCCCCTCGGTGTTGAACGCATAGCGCTTCCTGCCTGTGCCAATGCTGGAAACTTCCTTTTCATCGCAACTGCAATCACGCAAGCATGCGTTCGGGTTGTTCAATAGCCTGCTTAAAGGCCTGCAGGAATTCAGCGCCGAGCGCTCCATCCACGGCCCGGTGGTCGACCGATAATGTGCAGCTCAGTAGCGTTGTCACTGTGACCTTGCCATTCCTGACGACCGGCCGCTGCTCGGCCGCGCCAACCGCCAGAATACACGACTGCGGCGGGTTGATGATCGCCGAAAATTCACGAATGCCGTACATGCCGAGATTGGAAAGGGTAAATCCGCCACCTTTGTATTCTTCCGGTTTGAGCCGCCCTGCCCGCGCGCGGGCCGCGAGCTCCTTGATTTCCTCAGAAATCCTTGCCAGATCCTTGCTGTCCGCCTGGCGCACGACCGGCGTGATTAGCCCTTTTGGCGAAGCTACCGCTACCGCAATGTCGACATCGTTGAACCTGAGGATCGCATTTTCGGTCCAGCCAACGTTCGCGTCCGGAACGTCCCTCAATGCCATCGCGCAGGCCTTGATCAGGAAGTCGTTAACGGAAATCCTGGCGCCGCCGTTCGCCGCCTCGTTGAGGCGACGGCGCACATCGAGCAACTTGTCCAGCTCACAATCGATGCTGAGGTAGAAATGCGGAATCTCCCGCTTTGCTTCGGCGAGACGCCTTGCGATTACCCGACGAATCTTGTCGATCGGTACTTCAGTGTAAGTCCCCGCGGGAGGGAGCTCGACGGGTGTTTCGCGTGGCGCCGACACTGTCGGCGGCCGAAGCGGCAGCCCCTGACGCGCCGCCGCGGCCTCCACGTCACCGAGCACGATCCGTCCGCCGGGCCCGCTGCCCTCGATCGTGTCGAGATCGACGCCGAGCTGCTTCGCGATTCTCGCGGCCACCGGACTCGCAAACACACGCCCGCTTGCATCGGACACGACTTCAGTGACCCCGGCCTCGGCAGTTGCCGGCGCCGGACTGCCCGGCTGTAAGCCGGTTGCAGTCGCCGGTCCGGCGGCCGGGGCGTCCGCAACGAATCCGTCGAGGTCATCCGCCGATTCGCCGGCCAACAGCAGTATGGCGATCGGTGAATGCACAGGAACTTCTTCGGCGCCAGCCGGCACCAGAATCTTGCCCAGCGTGCCGGATTCTTCCGCCTCGAATTCGATCACGGCTTTGTCCGTGGACACGTCGGCAAGGATGTCACCGACTTCGATCGTGTCGCCGACCTGCTTGTGCCACTCTTCGATAATGCCGCCCTCAAAATCGGCGGCAAACGCGGGCAGTACAATCACTTTTGGCAATGTCGTTAATCCAGTTCGCTGTTCACGTTACTTTTCAGGATGGGCCGGATGCCACAGGCGACGCGACGTCCCCTGTTCATATCCCTTGCCGTTCGGAAAACTCACCAGTTCGAGCTGCATGCCCCACGGCGTAAGAAAATACACCCAGGTTTGCCCTGCGCTCGGACCGGCCGTCCGTACGACAGGCTCGCCGAGGATCTTGACGCCGTTCCTCTTCAGGAAACCCAGCGCCTTGTCGAAGTCATCCACGTAGAAGGCCAGATGATGCCCACCGATATCGCTGTTCTTCGGCTGGCGCGTATTCTGATCCGGCGATTCATACTCGAAAATCTCGAAATTCGAACCGTTGCGGCAGCGCAGGAACCGGAGCTTCTTCATGACCGCCCGCGGATGCACGTTCAGATGCGTCTGCATCCAGTCGTTGTCAAACTGAAACGGCCCCAGCTCGTAAAATTCTTCGCAGCCGATTACATTGACAAAAAAATCAACCGCCGCGTCCAGATCGGGCACCGTGAAGCCGACGTGATCCGTACCCCGCAGCCCTGGTAATCCTGTGGCATCTGACGTCAAAACCGTCGCTCCTGCCCGCTCGCCTGCTTCATTAGCTCACGGCCGCAAAGGACCGCCCCATGTCGGCAATCATATTCGCAAAGCCGGCACGAATTTCCTCCTCGCCGACCAACGCGGATCGCTCGAGGATTTTGGACACGCTCGGCGATGCTTCGCCGCCATGTATGCGCTTGACCGGCTGATCGAGGTAATCGAAATACCGCCGCTGCAGCTCATCGGTCACCATCGCACCGTAGGAGGTCGTCAACGGGCCCTGTTCGAGTACCACGACATTGTGGGTCTTGCGGACACTGTTGCCGATCGTGTCCCAGTCGAGGCTACCGCGGTCGAGAGACCGCAAATCGATGATCTCGGCATCGATTCCCATCTCGTTGGCAACACTGATCGCCTTTGGCACCATCGCCAGGTAGGTCAGGACGGTAAACGAGCCGCCCCGGCGCGCGACCCTGGCCTTACCAAGCGGAATGTAATAGTCGAAATCGTCGTCGGTTCCGGGACCCGTGCTTTGATAAAGGTCGACGTGCTCGAGCATCATGACCGGGTCTTCGCAGAGCAATGCGCTGTTCATCAGGCCGACATAGTCGAATGGTGTCGATGCCGCCACGATGCGCCAGCCCGGCCACATGGCAAACAGGCCGGCAGGATCCATCGAATGCTGTGAGCCATAGCCGGACCCCAGGGCAACTTTGGTCCTGAGCACGAGCGGCACGTTGGTGTCACCGCCGAACATGTGCCGCGCTTTCGCTATCTGATTGAACAGCTGATCGGCCGCCACCAGCGCGAAATCGGGGTACATCAGCTCCACGACCGGCCGGTAATGGCCGTCGATCGCAACCCCGCCGCACAGTCCGACGAATCCGTGCTCTGCGATCGGCGTCGGGATACAGCGATCGGGCCAGCGTTGCGGAATGCCCTTGGTCGCGCCATTCGTGCCGCCGCGCAGTTTGTGTACGTCCTCGCCCATCACGAAGTAACGTTCGTCGGTTTCCATGCGGCGCGCCATCACCGCGGCAATCGAGTCGATCAACTTGACTTCTTTGAGCCTGCCTTTGTAGGAATGCTGTTCAACGAAGTCGATGCCGGCAAACTCCGAAAGATCGCCGCGAAGCCCGCGATCGCGAAAGCTGACGTCCGGCCACAGTGCGCTGACGATCGCGCGCTTGCCGTCTACCAGTTCCGTCAGCCTTGCCGATGCCGCTTCGACACTCGCCTTCGCCGACTGTTGGATTGCGTCGACGCCCGGCTCGTCCAGCCAGCCGCGCGCGATCATCTCCCGCTCCATCTGCGCCAGTGGATCACGCGCTCTTGCTGCAGCTTCCTCTTCCTTGCTGCGATAACCGAATGCGCTGCCAGGCAGCCCGCCGCCGTGGTGGTAATAGCGGTAAACATTCGCCTCGAGTACCGCCGGGCCGTTGCCGCCCCGAAGCAGCGTCAGCACCTCGGCAGTCGCTGCGCGCACCGACATGGCGTTCATGCCGTCGACCCGGAACGACGGAATTCCAAAACCGAGACCACGCGACGACATGCGCGTCTCACGCGCCTCTTCTTCGAGCGTCGTCGAGACCGCATACTGGTTATTTTCGATGAAAAAACAGATCGGCAGGTTATAAAGTGCCGCCAGATTCAGTGACTCGAGCACATTGCCAATGTGACAGGCGCCATCACCGTAGAAAGTGAACACGACCTCGTTTTTGCCTTGCCGCCGTTTCGACCATGCGGCGCCGTTGGCGAGCGGCACGCCGCCACCCACGATCGCATTCGTGCCAATGACGCCTGCCTCTTCCCAGCGCAGGTGCATCGACCCGCCACGACCTTTGCAGAAGCCGGGGCTCAGACCCATGATCTCGGCCATCGTACGGTAGATCAGATCATTGACCGCCGCGGGCGTAGCCTCGCTGCGCGGATCGTACCCGTCTGCGTCGACATAATTCAGCGTCTTTGCAAGAAACAGGTGATGCCCGCGGTGCGGCCCGTTGATGCAATCGCCGGTATTCAGGAGAGACATTGCGGCGACCACCGCGCCCTCCTGACCCACGCTCACATGCATCGGACCATGCGTGAGGCCTTCCCTGTCGAGGTTGAGTATTTCTTCCTCGAAGGCCCGAATGAGGTGCATGTGATTCAGCATCTTCAGCATTTCTTCGGGCCCGGTGGCGTCCCAGTCCGATGATGTCGCGCTGATCTCCAGCCAAGGGGCTTCGAGCTGCAAAAGCTTCTTTTCAGACATTTGATCTTCCAGTATTGCGTAATCGAGTTAGCCGCGGACCAACCGATTACACAGCGATTCGATCCAGCTACCAGTTCACAGCGACATATTTTTTCTCGAGGAACTCGTGCATGCCATCCTGCGAGCCCTCGCGACCGATGCCGCTTTGCTTCATACCGCCGAAAGGCGCGGCCGGATCGGAAACGAAGCCGCGGTTAATACCGATGATGCCCGCATCCACCCGTTTCGCGACGGCGAGCGCCCGGCCGACATTACCGCTGAACACATACGCGGCCAGGCCGAAGATGGTCTCGTTCGCGCGGGCGATCACGTCACTCACGTCATCGAATGCCACGATCGGTGCGACGGGCCCGAAGATCTCGGTGTTCAGGATCTCCGCCTGCGGATCGATGTCCGTAATGACGGTCGGCTCGTAGAAGAATCCCGGCCCGGGCGGCCGTTTACCGCCGGTAAGCACGCGGGCGCCGCGGGCGATGGCGTCGGCGACGAGTTGCTCGACTTTGTCGCGCGTGCTCGCATTGACCAGCGGCCCGACATCGACGCCCTTCTGCAGACCCGGACCGGTTTTGAGTTTGGCCATCGCCGCGGCAAACCTGTCGGCGAACTTTGAGGCAACCGAGGTGTGAACATAGAAACGGTTGGCGCCGATGCAGGATTCGCCGGCGTTGCGCATCTTCGCGACCATGGCGCCTTCTACCGCGGCGTCGAGGTCGGCGTCGTCGAGGATAATAAACGGCGCATTGCCGCCGAGCTCCATCGAACAATTGACGATGCGTTCACTGGCTTTGGCGAGCAGAACTCGGCCAACTTCCGTAGAGCCGGTAAACGACAACTTCGTGACCCGGCTGTCGCTCAGAATACGGTTCGATATTTCACTCGAGCGGTTGGACGGCAGCACGTTGACAACGCCCGCCGGGACACCCGCCTCTTCCAGCAACCCGGCGAGTGCCAATGCGGTCAGCGGCGTTTCGGACGCTGGTTTGAGGATGACGGTACAGCCCGCTGCCAGCGCAGGGCCGATCTTTCGTGTGCCCATCGCTGCCGGAAAATTCCATGGCGTGATCAATAGCGACACGCCAACCGGGCTGTAATCGACGAGAATGTGATTCGCACCGGCGGGCGAGCGACCGAATGCGCCCATCGTCCGGGGCGCTTCCTCGGCGTACCAACGGAAAAACTCGGCGGCGTAGTTGACTTCGCCCAGGCCTTCGGCGAGTGTTTTGCCCTCTTCGCGGGAGATGATGGTCGCGAAATCGACTTTGCGCGCCGTCATCAACTCAAATGCCTTGCGCAGTATTTCGCCTCGATCCCGCGGCGCCGTCGAGGCCCAGCCCGGGCCTGCCTGAGCTGCCGCGTCTACGGCGCTGCTTGCGTCACTCGCCGAGCCGCTCGAAACCTCCGCGATCACTTTCTCGGAGGCGGGATCGACGACAGGAATGCGTTTGCCATCAGAGGACGGCCGCCATTCGCCGCCGATGAACATATCCTTCGGAATCGAATCAATCAGTTTGTCTGACATGATCGCCTGAAGCGCAGTGGGACGAAATGCAGCCGGCTCGTCGTTCAGTAACGGTTGGCAATGAACAGGTCCTGAGCCGGGAACAGGGTGATAACCCTGCAGCCGTCATTGGTAACCACGACTTCTTCCTCGATGCGCGCCGCGCCGTTACCATCGGCCGCCGGGCAATAGGTTTCGAGTGCAAATACCATGCCTTCCTCCAGCTCGAACGGGTTGTCGAAAGACACCAGCCGGCTGATGATCGGTCGTTCATGCAAAGCCAGGCCCAGACCATGTCCGAACTGCAGCCCGAACGCCTCCATTTCGTTCGCGAAGCCGAATTCCTCCGCTTTCGGCCACAGCGCGGCGATTCGGTCGGTGGTCAACCCCGGTCGCACCAGGTTGATCGCGGAGTCGATCCACTCGCGCGCCTGTTTATAAGCATCTTCTTGTGCCGGCGTGGATAATCCCACGTTGAGGGTTCGGTAGTAGCAAGTGCGGTAGCCCATGTAGGCCTGGATGACATCGAAAAATGCCTGGTCCCCGGGTCGGTACATGCGATCCGTGAAATTATGCGGATGCGGGGAACAGCGTTCTCCGGACACCGCATTGATGGCCTCGACATCGTCGGAGCCGTTGTCATACAGAAACTTGTTGGCCAGCGCGACCATTTCGTTTTCGCGCATGCCGGGCTTAAGCTGCTCGGCAATTTCCTGATAGGCGCCATCGACGATAGCGGCGGACATATTTAAAAGAATGATCTCGTCCATGCTCTTGATCTGCCGCGCGTCCAGGAAGACCTGCTGCCCGTCGCGAATGTCCAGCCCTTCCTGCTGCAGCGCGAACAGCATTGGCGGTTCGACGATATCGACGCCGACAGGCATATCCGCGACACCCTCGGATTTCAGCAGGTCGCGAATCTCGCGCGCCGCGTCCCGGAACAGGTTGGCCTCCACGGGCACGGAGCCGCGCAGGCCGAGCATGCCGGCCTTGCAGTGATCGGTCTTCAGCCAGGGAGCATAGAGTCGATGATGCGTTGCAGCCGAGCCGAAATCCCATAGATAAGGATTGGCATTGCCGGTAAACAGCGCGTATCGGCAAACCTTGTCCCTGCTCCACTCGCCTATCACGCTGCTGGTCAGGTAGCGAATGTTGTTGTTGTCGAAACACAGCAGAGAGCCGAGGTCCGATTTCTCGAGCGCCTGCCGGGCGCGAGCGATCCGATACCGGTGCAGGCGCGTGAAATCGACCCGCTCCTCGAAATCCACATGGGTCCGGCCTGGCGCCGCAATCGGCCGCTCCCAGTTCCAGTTCGTCTGTAAGTCTTCGGGGCGAATCTTGACAGGTTCCGTTGAATGAAGCTTCGACATGATGTCACCGATTTCTTGCGTATCAGGGCTGATGTGGTTGCCGCCACGGCTGCTCGGTGCCGGAGCGGCTGGTTGGGACTCTCTGGAGTGCGCTTTGCAGCCATTGCCATCATGCTCCGGCCGGCAATGCACAACCGGTTGCCACCCGTGTGCTCTCCAGGGACGCGGTCGACCGCCTGCAAACGTGTGCAGAAAATCTTAGTGCATCTCCGGTGGAGAAGCAAACCTCCTCGTTCGGCTCACTTCCGAAAACTCATACCAACTTTCAGAAGGCTCCGACCAGTGACGGCTGCAATGAACCTGTGCAACGCGGATGCTCGGTCATTCGCAAGTTGACGCGGCGCGCGTCGACGATACAGACTAGCGGTCACACCGGACAGAGATCGCGCGATGCCGACCTACATCTACGAAACCGTTCCGACTGATGAATCCGATGTGCCGCGGCGCTTCGAGGTCTTCCAGCGTATGAATGACGAGCCGTTAACGGAGGATCCGTCGACCGGTGAACCCGTCCGCCGGATCATCTCCGGTGGCATCGGCCTGAAGCTTGGCGTGCTGAGACGCAGTACGGTCGTCGATAAGAAAAGCCCGGCCGCTACCGCCTGCGGCTGCGCGACCGGCAGGCCGCATCGGCACGGCGCGCATAAACACCACTCCCATAGCTGAGCGCAACGCTTGTCATAGCGCGCAGCGTCACCCCGGGATTCCCGACCCGCCACGGCGGGGTCTTCCTCATCCGGCTACATCGTGCCGTCTGCCGCGCCCTTATTTGTGGGCGCGGTGGTTCGGAACTCTGCGGCGTCCATGTCGACCCTTACGGTCAGAAACTGGCCTTTGAGCTTGCAGTCCGTGCAATACAGCGAGTAGTCACCCTCGCTCTCCGGCGCCTGCCATTGAATGCTGCCGGTGGACCGGCCCGGCACGGTCAGTGCTTCGATGCCCATGTCGTCGCTCTTGAACGTGTGCGGTTCTGTGCCGGCATTACGAATAATCAGTTGCACGCTGGTGCCCGGCCGGACATGGACGTCATCCGGCAGGAAGCGTCCGCGCTTGGCCAGCGTGCGCACGACCTGCATCGTGCCGAGATGACCGAGGTAGGCAGAGACGGCTTTGATTTCCGCGTCGGTGATTGCGTTCTTTACGATGACCATCTCGTTGGTGGCATCGATGGCGGCGCGAATAGAACCTTCGGTAGCACCGCGGATATAGGGCCCTACACCGAGATCGCCTTCCGCATACTCTCCGTGACAGGTCGTGCATCCGACGCCGGCGACCGTGCTGAATACCCTGGCGCCTTCGGCAAACAGGTCATCATCACCGGCGCGGACCAATGACGGCGGCAAAAGCGATGCGATACAAAGACTGATCCAGGCCAGCCCGGGCGATAACGTGGCAGTCTTCACAAAATCTCCTGTTACCGCGATCGAGTAAATCGTTTTAGGTTCATGCAGGCGTTCAAAATTCGCCGGCCACGATCTTTCTTTTCAGTTCCAGTGCGCTTCCATGTAGACCGTTCATGTCAGACAAGGTAGCCCCCGGTCCATTCCAGCCATCGGGATAGGAGACAAACGCACCGGAATGCGTGCTGCCGCCATTCGGCAGAGGAATTCGTGCCGATACTTCTTTCAGGTCCAGGTCGAAAATGACGACCTCGAAACTCGCATTGCAGCTTATCCACAGTTCATTGGCTTCGGGATCCGGATGCAGCGTGCCGTGGTCGCCGCGTATGCAACCGGTATAAAACTGGTCCATGGCGCGAGACCCCGGGACTTCCATCGTAGCCGCGTCCACCATGCCCAGCATTTTGCCACGGTTGTGCGATTCTTCGCCCTTACCGATCGTGTAAATATAGCGGTCGTCCCACCCAAAATGGTTTCCATACGGACCGTCCACGCCGGCGCGCTGCTCCGTCACTATTTTTTTCTCTTCCAGGTCCAGCTTCATGACGATGCTGTTGCGTGCGCCCGTGATGTACGCGTGTTTCTGATCGGATGTAAAGTTCACCCACACCGGAGCGCTGTCCGGGACACTGATCCACTTCTTTATGCGCCAGTTCTCCGGATCAATGATCCAGATCGGATTGTCGGTCAGGTGTTTGCGCGCGTCGAAATCACGATACCGGCCCGTGCCGATAATCTGATCGCCGTTCGGTGAAGCGAAGTACAGATACGCCTCACTGCCCTGTTCCTGGTGCGATATGCTGCCGACGGCGCGGTTGTCATTGGCCGGATCGAGCACGAACAGCGGTTGCGACCACCCGTAGAGCATGACGCGCTGATCACCTGTGGGTGTAACATACGATTTCGCATGATGTGCCTGCCCCTGCAGCTGAATGACTTTGTCGATCTTCAGAGTCCTGGCATTGATGACCAGGTAGCGACCGGCATGCCCGCCGGTCGTTGTCGTGAACGATCCCTCGCCGGTCGGCAGATAGATCCACTGCCCGTCGGGCGACACACCCAGCCCGTGCGGCTCGAATACGTTTTTCCAGCCCCATGACAGCACATCGTATTTCTGGCTGGTGACAACCTCGCGCGTATCCGCGTCGATGATCGCAACTCCCGGCAGCGTAACGCCGCTCAACAGTCCGCCGTAACCCGGACCTTCGGTCGTGATGAAAACCAGCGGATGATCCTCCGGATCCCAGGCGTCAGGTCCCGATGAATCAAACTGGTATTCCAGCGACACGCCCACTTTGCGGGTCCAGTCGTTTTCCCAGGCCGCTTTTTGCTTTGCGGACGCCGCTTTAGGAGGTGCAGCGACGGCCCCGGCCCAGGTCAGGGCAAGCGATACGGCGAACAATACCAGCCTTATCGACTTTGCTTGCGACAACGGGACTTGCATTGTTGGTGGCTCCTCGGACTGCGAAAATATTGGTGGCTGCGGGCCCCGCCCATTTTGGAAATGCGCCGACAGGTGCGGCTCGCGTCATCCGGGCACGGTGAAAAATCGAGTGCCGCGTAGCTCGTCGTCGCAGCCACGTGGACGGCTGCAGTATATATAGTGTAAATAGGTCGGGCAAACGTGTGCAGCAGCTCGCAGCGTGTCGTCAATCGACCCGGAATGCTTGGCGTCGCTCAATGCCGAAATCGATAGTCCTATCCATCGCCTGGTCGCGGGACGTAAGCCCGGCCAATCTGAGGCGGCCGAATCAGAATGGACTTGAGTATACTGGGCAGCCCGGCCCATCCACCAGACACCGGTCGAGTCGATCATGCGCAAACTGTTTGCCGCTGCAATTATTCTGACCGCGACGTGCCTGGTCGTCGTTGCAGTTCCCTTTCTCAGCGATCGGCTCGGCAACATCGGGGACGAACGTCGGCTGGCCCATGGAAGGGAGCTGGCGTCGGTCTACTGTTCGGCATGCCATCTCGAACCGGCGCCGGACATTCTGCCCAAGCGAAGCTGGCAGACCGTGCTTGCCTATATGGGCTATATGATGGGCATAGAGAATGTTGATTACCTTGCCGACCATCCGCAGTTTGCACGCGATAATGTACAGGGCAAGTTACGGGGTCTGACCCGGGAACAGGCGGTGCCCGACGCACCGCTGCTGAGCGAGACCGACTGGAGCGCATTGCGTTATTACTACGTCGAGTCCGCGAGTGCGGAATCGCTACCGCAGGCGGGAAAACCAACAATGAGCTGGCAGCTGCCACAATTCGAAATTGTCCAATCGGATTACCGGGCCGATCCGGCCGTTACCAGCCTGGTGCGCGTCAGGGAAGAGACCAGCGAAGCCTACATCGGCGATTCAGCGGCGAACACACTGGCCGTCATTGGCAGCGATGGAAAGCTCGTCTTCCGGCCGCGCCGATTCGGCCGCGGGTTGTTGCCGGTGGATATCGAATTCGTGAACGATTCCGCTTTCTTGGCATCCATTGGCGACCTGTATGCGACCAGACCCTCGACGCAAAAAGTCGCATCGATAAGCCGGCTCTCGCTCGTCGACCAGAGCATCGAAACCGGCAATATCACGGTCGTGCTCGATGATCTCTACCGGATGGCCGACATGGTGGTGGCCGACCTGAACGCCGACGGTACCCCTGATTTTATCGTTTGCGGATTTGGTGGACGGCACGGCAATGTTGCATGGTTCGAATCACAGGACGATGGCAGCTACCGGGAGCATTCGCTGATTAATCGCCCTGGTGCGGTGAAAGCGGAAATCCATGATTTCAACGGCGATCAGCATCCTGATATCGCGGTATTGCTCGCCGATGCGCGGGAGGGTTTGTACATCCTGATCAATGACGGCGCGAATGGATTCAACACCAGCACGGTGTTCGAGACACATGCGTCATATGGCCACACGTATTTCGAGCTGCAGGATTTCGACCGCGACGGGTCAATGGATATTCTGGCAGTGAATGGCGATAACGTCGACTCGGACCCGTATAATACGCTGAAGAATTATCATGGTATTCGCATCTACCTCAATCGGGGCGGGTTGCAGTTCGAACAGGCATACTTTTATCCGATGTATGGCGCTTTCGGCGCCAAGGCGGCGGACTACGACCGCGACGGGGATCTGGACATCGCGGCGATCTCTTTCTATCCCGATTTCGCCGCGGAACGACCAGAAACATTCGTGTTACTTCAAAACGACGGCGGAATGCGGTTCAGCGCCTACGGCACGACCGAGCTCACGAACGGCCGCTGGATGACGATCGACGCCGGTGACCTCGACGGTGACACCGACGTCGATATCGTGCTAGGTGGTGCTTACATACCGACCGGCATGTTCGCGTACATGGCTACCTATCGTCGGCTGGCGGAATCGGCGCCTTCGATCCTGGTGCTCCGGAATACCGTCAACTGATGTTGCGACACTTTCGGCGCCAGTCGCGGTTAGAATAGCCGGGATTCGCGACGAGTTCGCAGGCACAAATACCTCAGGAGTCAAGCGATGCCCCAACGAATAAAACTCCGGTTAGCTTTTCTGTCCCGCCAGCGACCGCCGGAATCGATCAGCCGACGCGTAGCGATGAACGTTGCGATCGTCACATTCGTCGGCGTGAGTTGGCCGTTCGCCGGCTCGTTGCCGGCGCAAGCGCAGGCGGATGCGGCGATGAGCAAGGACATGCTGCTGGTCGGCAATCATCCATTGCAGGCGCGCAGTGCCTACCAGCCTCACCCTCACCGCTACCCCGACGGACGTTATATCCTGTTTGTTGGCCACCACGCCGGACAGGTGCTGAATCCGCAGACCGGTAAGGTCGAGCAAAACGGCACGTCTGTCGTCGACGTGACCGATCCGACGAAGCCCGTCTACCTGCAACACATTCCCGGCGTCGAGGGCGCGCAAATGGCGCAAGCCTGTAACGGCAAAGATCTGCCTCACGGCGATCCGGACAAGGTCTATCTGCTGCGACCGAACGGTGATCTCGAACATCAGGTCTGGGACGTGAGCAATCCGGCCGCACCGGCGCTGCTGTCCACGCCACAGACAGGCCTCGAAGGCACGCACCGCAACTGGTGGCAGTGCAACACCGGCATTGCCTACATCGTTTCCGATCTTCGTCCGCTCGGCTGGTCGACCTCCAGGGGTCTGCAGGTGTTCGACCTCGGCGATCCGACGAAGCCCGTACTGATTCGAAATTTCGCGCTGACCGGCATGCAGCCCGGCGGCCAGGACGTATTCGACGGCACGAACGGTGTCCACGAAGCAACGGTTTCCGAGGATGGCAGCAAGGTCTATCTCGCATACGGCACAGGCGCCGACGGAGTGATCCAGATACTGGACCGGGAAAAATTGCTAAAGGGTGATCCTGCGGTCGCGGATCCATACGCCCCGACGCCGGCGAACCTCGTCTACCCCGAACTGGGACGCCTCGATATGCCGGCCCACTGGGGTGCCCATACGGTGTATTCGCTCGGCAGGATCCCGATTGCCTATGACCGGGGTTTCGCGATCGGCGCCAGTCGTGAAATCCTCGTCGTTGCGTCCGAGTCGCGCGCAAATGAATGCCAGGAAGCGCATCACGGTGTCTCCATCGTGGACTTCACCGATGGCAAGCACCCTTATCCGATAGCGACGTACCGCGTAAGGGACGCGTCGATCGATTTCTGCGCACGGGGTGGTCGTTTCGGCGCACACAATGTCAGTCCGACGTATTTCAAACCGTTCTACCCCGGCTTTATCGTCGTCGCGTATTTCAATGCCGGTGCACGCGTCGTCGACGTGCGGGATCCGTTCCATCCGCAGGAAATCGCTTTCTATATTCCTGCAATGACGGCGAATACGGCGCCGCGCTGCGTGGTCGTGGACGGCGAGGAACGCTGCAAGACGGCGATCCAGACGAATCTCGCCGAGATCGACGACCGCGGTCTGATCTACCTCTCCGACCGTGCCAACACGGGCATGCACATCGTCACCTTGAGCGGCGCCGCCAAGGCTACCGTAACCGGCCAGTAGTTTCGTCGGGGGACCGCCGCTGCACAAGTGATGCTGCGGCGGCGGGGCGGATCCGGTATTGGCCGCTGCAAGCCGTTCGGCTAGTCGAATCCCAGATCCTGGTCAGTCGGCCAGGCGTGGCAGCTGACGCAATCCGCCGGCGCCGCGTGCGCCTCATGGCAGCTGATGCACGTCGCCATCGCGCGAACGGCGCGGGTTTCGGCAACCGATTCGGCCTGCCTGATGTCCCCGTGGCAGGTTTCGCATTCCGTACCGACATCCAGGTGAACCCGGTGGCTCCAGGTCACGCCGTTCGCAATCGCATAAACCCGCACCCACGGTATCGGCTGTCCCGACGCCGCGTAGGCGTGCAAAGTCTCGATTGCCGGTCTGTCCCGCGCGATGACCGAATGGCAGGTCATACAAATCGCCGTATCGGGAAATGTCATCTGGATGCCGGGGTCCGGATTTACGTGACAGGCCTGACAGACCGGCATCACGGCAGTATGAGTCTGATGACTGAACGGCAGCGGCTGCTCGGGCGCGGGATGCGGGGCGATATTCTCGGGAACCAATGCTGCTGTTGGGCCCGGAATTTGTTGAGCGACAACCGGTGTTGCAACAAGGCAGGCCAGCAACAATGTGTACAACGCAATCTTGCGGCGACTCGCGGCGGTGCCCGTTGCAGGTGGGCGAATTGACGTGTTCATCGTCACACTTTTCGGGCCACCGCTGCCGCGATGCTGCTGCCGTGATCCTCGAGAATGACCGCCGCGGCATTGCGACCCGGCCGACCGGTCACCGAGCCGCCCGGGGCGGTGCACGCGCCGGTCTGGTAAAGCCCCGGAATCGGCATGCGGTATTCCGCCCAGCCGGGCACCGGGCGCATGTCGCCGGACTGGGCTGCGCCGTAGGCTGCCGCGTGCACGCTGCCCTGCCACATCGCCGGATTCATGCGCTCGATGTCGATCGGGCTCTGGATGAACCGGCCGAGGATCTTGTCTTCGGTCAGGTTGGGGCAAAACTGCCGGAAGTGCGCAAACACGTCCGCGGCAACCTGCTCCTTGATGTTGTCCCAGTGTTGCGGTCCTTCCTTCAGCGCATACGGAAGATTGCCCTCGAGCTTGAGCGTGTGGTAGCCGGCCGGGGCCCGCGTCGGATCCGCAATGCTCGGGCACACCACCTGCAGCGGCATGCCCTCGATCCTGAATTCGCCCGTTTCTTTCTCGTAATCGGAGAGCAGGATCCGTTCCGGACTTGCCATGAGCGCCGATTCGGCCGGCGCAATAGTGCTGCCATCGGCGAGCACGTATTTCGGCGGTTCCGAAACGGCGTAATGAAACGCGAACATGGCGTACTCCGGTTGCAGTAGCCGCACGTTCTCCCGGAACGCGTCACCCCAGAGTTCCTTTGGCGCCATGTGCACCAGGTGCTTGACGTGAATGGTCGAAACGACGCTTTTGCCGGCGTGATAGCGGGTTCCATTCGCACACTCGACGCCCGTGCACCTGCCCTTCTCGATAACCAGCTGTACCACTGGCATGTTGGTCTGAATCACCCCGCCATTGGCCTCGATGACCCGACCGAGGGCGACGGCCAGCATGCCCGAGCCGCCGCGCGGCATGGGCCGGCCATTCGTTTGATGACTGATCGCGGTAAACAACTGTCGACCGGTGTTAGGGTGTCCCGCCGGGATGCTGCTGAAGCGCCCGACCGCCAGGTGAAAGGTGCGGACGTAGGGACTTTCGAAAGTGGCATTGACCAGATCATAACCGGACATCGCAAACCTGCGACGCCATACATTGCTGTCGGGCAGCTCGGCACCGTTCTGCTGCGCGGCGTTGTAAGCCCGTATTTCCGTCAGCAGTCGCTTGAACGTATCTGCATCCTTTTTCGAGAATTTGGCATATTCAGCGTAGGTTCGTTCGACGTCTTGCCACATCGTGATCGACGCCTTGTCCGGAAAGGAGATGTGCATGATCGGATCCGGATCGATGTATTCCAGTCCGTATTCATTCAGCCGGAGTTCGTTGTCGCGGAGCAGAGGGTTGGATTGAATAAAGCCGTGCACCGAGGAGCAGAGATCTTGTTTGAATCCCGGCAGGCAGGCGTCAGCCGTCTTGCAGCCACCGCCGATAGTGGGTCGGCCCTCCAGTACCAGCACGCTGAACCCGGCTTTGGCGAGATACGCTGCAGTGATGAGACTGTTGTGCCCGGCGCCGGCCACGACAAAATCAAACGCGCGTTCGCTCAGTGGAAGGTTTGACGCGGCCGAGGCGTTCAGCGTTAGCGGGCCCAGTGTCGCCGCTTTGATAAAGTCCCTGCGGGATACCGACGTCATGCGATGCTCCGGTCTGTGGTTGCGGTCATTATGGTGACAGCAATCAGTGAATCGCAAGCGATTCTTTGGCGTCCAATCTCGGTCACCACCCCTGCGATTGCACACTTGCTGATTGTCCGATCGCTCGCGCACGGGCCCGGATCTACACGCGGCATTCGCGTGGTTTTTTCGCAACGATCTCTCCAGGAAAAGCGATCTGGCGCAGACTTTTTAACACCGTAATTTGACAATAATCGACAGTTCGCCAAATGTGTGAAGCGCAGCACAAAATCGTTTATGAACCTCGTTAGCATTCGCGCCTCTTGGGCAAAAAGTAGGACAGCGAAATGTTGCGTTTCTCACTAATAACTCTGCTTCTCGCGTTTTCGGCTTCGGCAAGCGCACAGGGCTTTGACTACAATTATTTATCCCTCGGCTACGGCAACGTCGAATTCGATGACATCGGCGTCGACGGCGATGGCTTCGGTGTCGGTGGTTCCTATGCCGTTAACGAGAGCTTTCACTTGTTTGCGGGTTACAGCAGCGCCGGGCTCGATTTCGACGTCGATGCCATGAACTGGGACGCCGGTATCGGCTACCACACCGGGTTGACGGACGTGATGGACCTGGTTGCGAGTCTGTCGTATGAATATGTCGAGTTCGACACGCCCGGCTTCGGTAGCTTCGATGACAGCGGACTCGGGCTCGGCATCGGCCTGCGTTTCGCAGCCAGCGACAAGCTCGAGCTCAACGCGGGTATCAACTATGTCGATCTGAGCGACAGCGGCGACGATACTGGCTTTGAAGCCGGCGGACTGTACAGCTTTACGGACGTCTTCTCACTGGGCCTCGGTGGCAGCTGGAGTGACGACAGTTCCTCTTATACGCTTAGCGGCCGTTTCTATTTCGATAAATAGGATAATCCGCGTGTATAAAAAACCCCGCCTCGCGCGGGGTTTTTTTTTGGGGATCGACTGATTGGAAGTACGGGGTAGTCCTGTCTTCGCGTATGACTACGCTAATTCAGGAATTACCCCGTTGTCTGGCTACGCTCAAAACTTTGTTAGAAGTTAATGCCGAATGTCACACCCCAGGTGCGCGGATCAAGGAAAGTCCGACCGATGACCCGTCCGGTCGCCAGCGCCCGGTTCTCACCTTTGATGAGCTCATCTGAAAGGTTCTTGCCCCAGACTTCGGCACTCCAGCGCTCGTCAGCCGCTACATACCTGAGCCGGGCGTCATACACGAAATAACTCTCCTGAAACATTCTCGCATTATTGAACTCGTCAAAGTAATGATCATCCTTGTACGTCCCGTCCATGGAAAAAGTAAACAGCCCGTTATTGGCGCTGGGAAAATCATAGGCAATGTGAGCATTGGCGGTGATTTCCGGTGAGCGTCTGGGCTGGTTACCGGCAAAGTCACCCTGCGTCCCCGGGTTGAGCGGATCTTCACCTACCAGGTTATCGAATTCGGCATCCAGCCAGGCAATCGCCCCGGACAATCGCAGCCGATCGGTGGCAATCCAGTCCACCTCGAATTCGGCGCCTTTGGCACTTTGATCGGTGAAATTCGAAAACCGCGTTACAAATCCCGCAACAGGATCCTGAAGTGCAATCTGCAGCTGAATACCGTCGATATCATAGGAAAAGGCGGCAATGTTGGTGCGTAAACTTCCGTCGAGCCATACGCTCTTCAAGCCGATTTCATGATTGGTTATGTTTTCGGGTTCGACGAAACCGGGAAAACTCGGATCTGTGCCGACCTCCGTCGTGCCCCCTGGCGCCGTTCCGGACTTGAAGCCCTCGGAGTAGGAGTAATAGACCATCATGTCGGATGCTGCAGCAGGGTGCCACTCGAAGCCGATCTCGTTCGTATAGTCGTCGAAATTTTTAGACTCGTCGAAACCGGGCGGAAATCTCAGATTTCGCGGCTCCGCAGGTCCGGCAAAGACCTGGTTCACATTAACGACCTTGCGGTCGTCGCTGGTCCAGCGGCCGCCCAGTTTTAGCGCGAGATTGTTCGTGAAACTAAAACGCGTATTCCAGAAAAAAGACGTCGAGTCAGTGTCGCCGTTACTGAGCAGCTTGACGCGCGGGTCCGTCGAGATGCTGCCATCCGAGAGCGTTCTCTCGATACCCCTGTCCGGGAATGCGCCGATCCGGTTGGCAAAGAACGCGTCTTCAGAATAGAAAAACACGCCGGCGATGGCATCGAGCCGTGCGCCCATGAAGTCACCGTTGTAGTGAAGCTGCAGCTCCTCGCTGAACTGTTCGCGCTGATGGAGCTGCTGGGTAACGGCAAATCCCGGATTCGACGACAGGTCGATATCCAGACGTTGATCGACATCGAGATCACGGTAGTTCGTGATGCTGCGGATTAGCACACGGTCGTTCAGCTGGAAGTCGAACGTGCCCGTTATCGACCAAGTCTCGCGTTGGTTTGACGGGTCGAATTCGAGAGAAACATTTCGAGGCCCGCCGGTCGCGAAGCCGCCTCTTCCGGATGCCGGGTTCGTTACCGGAAAACTTTCCTCCTGAAATTTAAATGCGAAAGCCCGGTCGTCTTGATGGCCATATTCGCCCGTCAACAGAAAATTCGTTCGATCACTGACATTGAACTGGACAGAGGCTCGGTACATGAGTTGATCCTGGTCATCAATCTCACCGCCCGTGAATTCGTTATTGCCAAAGCCGTCCCTTCTCGACGTTTTCCAGGCGAATCGTCCGAGAACTCTGTTTCCGCTCAGCGAGCCACTCAATGCGCCCTCGGTCTGGGCGAGGCTGTAATCCCCCACACTCACCCTGGCATAGCCCTCGAATTCTTCCGTCGGCTTGGCGGTTATCAGGTTGATCGCGCCGCCGGTCGTGTTGCGGCCGAACAAGGTTCCCTGCGGGCCACGCAAGACCTCGACACGTTCCAGATCGAACATTGCAAATAATTGCGCGGCCGGCGCGTTGATCACGGCGCCGTCAACATAGAGACCGACCGACGGGTCAATATTATTGAGAATGGAATTTTGTCCAAGGCCTCGCATAAAAAGTTGTGCGGTGCCAAAGTCGGTACCGATGGTGATCGTCGGTGCAATAAACTGGAGGTCCTCGAGCGTGAGTATGTGGGCCTCCAGTATCCTGTCTGCCGAAAACACGGAAACGGCAACGGCAACGTCCTGTATATCTTCAGCTCGCTTGGTAGCCGTGACGACAATTTCCTCGAGCGCCCTGGTTCTTGTCTCCTGGGCAGATAACGGAACACTTTGCCAGCCGGCGATGACCACAACGATAAGTGTGATTAGTTTTGGGCTATGGAATTTCTTATATTTCATTTCTTCCCCCTTTCAATAACAGAACGGACGCGGCTACAAGACAACATTCACCTGCGCTCATTCCATCAACAGGCAGACCTCGATCGCAAGAAAAACGGCGGTAGCGTCGACGTCGATACCGATCTCTGGTCCGGTGTCGGCCTTGTCGTTCAATTACCGCAAGCCTGGATGCCTGGGCTTATTGTTCATATGGCCAATTGCCAGTTGATTATAAACAAGAATTCGGCCCTCCGGCGTTTTTTTGCCGTGCTTATGGTGCCGTTTTGTGCCGTTTTGAAGGCCTGGCTCGGGGTCCCGGCCGGTTTATCGCAGGCGTTGTGGCAATATCCACAGTCATGTGATGGAACAGGGACCGGAGACATACGTGAATACACAGAACACCGAAGCGCGGCCCGTTATCGGGGACTACCGTCTTTACGATCGGTTTATGCAAATCGCCCGCAATCGTATTACTACCCGGCAATTCGATCCTGACTACAAAATGCCGGACGAGCATTATGAAATGGT
>Ga0224512_10000525_pt1 | contig 40518 bp, 37 predicted proteins | sample SF_May12_sed_USG_4_FD_169103 | JGI IMG/M metagenome (GOLD analysis project Ga0224512, IMG submission 169103) | Sediment microbial communities from San Francisco Bay, California, United States - SF_May12_sed_USGS_13 | ecosystem: Environmental > Aquatic > Marine > Sediment | place: USA... | reverse complement strand
AACGGCGCTAGGGCTCCCTGATCCACGTCTCCGGCGGATGGGACGCCACCGTGTCGATGGAGGTGACGGTAAACGAGAGGCGCGAGCCGTCCGCGGGGAAGCGCATGACGGCGCCGACGGGCGCGCGCGACGCCGCCGCCAGCTCCACATCGGCCACGCCGGCGATCCGGTCGTCGCGTCGCAGCTCGGCCAGGAACCGCGACTGCTCCCGCAGGTGGATGAAATCGATCGCCTCGTTCCCGTCAACGTACCGCCAGGCGCGTCGCCGTGGTCCGTCCCGCCCGTACACCATCGCCTCGGCCGGCGGGGGCAGCGTGACACCCAGCGCAGCCCAGAAGACCGGGGCGACCGGGATCAGGCTCCGGAAATCCCCTTCCGGCTCGGCCCACACCGCCTCCCCCCCCACCACGACCGCACTGCCGGACCGCCCGAACGGTCCGCGGTAGTCGAACCGCACCGTGTCCGGCGGCGCGTACCGCACGGTCGCTCGCCCGGCGGACCGGCCCTGCCGATTCTCGAACCGCCAGCGCAACTCATACTGCAGGGGCGCCGCGGGGCGAAACGCGCGCGCCCACCCGGCTGCGCTATCCGCCGGGATCGGGACGAGGTCGACCGGGGCGATACTCGTCAGGCGCGGGGTACACCCCGCGCCCACCAGTGCCGCGACGACCAGCGGATAATAGGAGCGCCACCGAGACCGGTCAAGCACAACGTCTTGCCGCATCAGTAGTTAAAGCCGAAGAAGAAGTCCACGAAGCTGCGGTCCCGACTGAAATCGGGCAGCGAGTAGAGCTGCGTGTTGCCGAACGCGTAGCGCCAGCCGACGTCGAGCCGCAGCACGAGCGGGAACAGGACCGCCATGCGCAGCCCGAACCCCGCACTGCCGAGCACGCCACGCCCGGTGGTCCCGTCGGTCCACGCCCCGCCGAGATCGTTGAACAGCGCGCCCTGCACGCCGGGGAAGCGGACTTCCCCAAAGGGGAACCCGATGGCGAGGAACGTCGACAGCGGGAAGCGAAGCTCGGTGTTGACCAGGAACGCCCGCGTGCCGGACACGCCGCCGAAGCGCGGGTACCCGCGCAACCCCCACGAGCCGCCGATGGAAATGCGTCGCGGGCGCCGTCCCTCGGAGAGATACCCGTAGAGCCGCACCGCCGCGCTCGAGCGCTGTCCCAGCCGGAAGTAACGTCGTTGATCGGCGTTCACGAGCCAGGAGTCGAACCGCCCGTTGGAGAGATCGTTCGTCACGCCCACCGTGAGGTTGCGTCGCTCGCCGTCGATGGGTCCGGTCGCGAGCCACAGCGAGTTGTCGCGCACGAGGCTCACGTAGTTGGACGCGAGCCAGCCCACGCGCCGTGGCTCCTCCGGATCCCCGCCCACCAGATCGAACCGGTCGGACCGCTCGAGTCGAAGCTGCGCCTCCACCCGCGAGAAGCGGGAGAACGGCCAGCGCGCCACCGCGAAGCCGCCGAACGACGTCTCCTCGTAGATGGTCTCGAAATCCCCCTCGTAGAACACGCCCCGCAGCCGGAAGGCGCCGGCGCCCCAGTTGAGCCGGCGTTTCTGATTCAGATAGAACGCCGACCCGCTGAAGTTCTCGAGGAAATTCCCCAGTTGACTCTGCTGAAACGACGTGAGACTCAGGAAGAGGAGGTGATCCGACAGGAAGTCGGAGAAAAGGAACAGCGCGCCGGCCGCCGCGCCCACGCCCGGAGCCACCACGGCATCGCCGGCGGCGAAGTCGAGGGAGAACCGCCGCTCGTAGCGGGTCGGGTCGGCGCGCGCGTAAGGCGAGTCGGTGAGCTCGGGCCACGGCCAGCCCGGCGGCGTCCGCTCGGGCGCCAGCGCGAACGTGACCGGATCGGCGAGGTCGTCCGGCCGGGCCCGGAAGATCCCGAACGACAGCTCGTGGAACCCCGCGTAGACGAGCGCTTGCTCCGGCTCGACCCACTGCGGATCGAAGGCCCCGGAGAGCGTGCGGGTTTCCTGCCGGCCGTTCCCGAGCGAATCAACCGAGTAGACGTCGTAGACGCCGCCGCGGTCGGACGCGAAGTAGATCCGGCCGTCGCCCGCCCGGCGCGGCCCTTCGTCGCGCCACGGTCCGTACGTGAGGTAGTCGATCGCGCCGCTCTCGACGTCCAGGCGGAACAGGTTGAGGGCGCCCTCCGCCCCGAACGGCGTCCGGTCGGAGGCGAACACGATCGTGCGCCCGTCGGCCGCGAACGTCGGATCCAGATCCTGGTAGCGATCCTGTGTCAGATGCTCGAGCGTGCCCTCGGGAAGCCGCAGGCGGTACAGGTCCGAGATGCCGGACACGGTGAGCCCGCTGAACACGACACTCCGCCCGTCGGGCGCCCAGGCGGGTGACAGGGCCGAGACCAGGTCCGGGAACTGATACCGCCCGACGACCCGGTTGGCCGTGAGGTCCCAAAAGAACAGGGCATCCCGCTCCAGGTACTTGGACGTGAACACCGCGACGCCGTCGCGCACGTCGAGCCGGGAGGCAAACGGATGGAACGACTCGAACTCCGGCGACCGCTGGCCCCGCACCACCGGCCGGCCTTCGCCCGGCCGGTCGAGCGCCGTGGCGTAGATCGACATGTAGCCGTTGCGGGGGGACAAATAGAGCACCTGCGCGCTCGAGTCGTCCGGGCTGCGATAGGCGACCGGCTTGATGGCCAGGTCGGCGAGTCGCCACGCGGTGAGTCCCATCGGCTCGCGTGCGGCGACGGCCGGGAAGTAGCGCTGGCGGAACTCGTGCTGATACCGGTCATTCAGCTCGTCGAACCGCAGGCCGTAGACGGCCTCGATCGCCTGCTCGAACGAGTCGTATTTCCACAGGTCGCGGTACAGGACCTGCACGCGCCAGTCGCCGTACGTCTCCGCCAGCCAGCGGTGAATCGCCCCCCCCAGCGGGTACACGACGCCGCCGAAGATCCAGGTGAGCTGCTGGAGCGACGGCAGCACCCCCGAAATGGTCAGCTCGCGGAGCACCATCTCGTCGCGCGTGTCTTCCCCGCCCGACCAGAACTCCGCCAGGCCTTCGGACCACCAGAGCGGCAGCGTGGGCCGACTGCCCCGGGGGAACCGCTCGAAGCGCTCCGCTGCGACGCTCAACTGGAACGCGTGCACGAGCTCGTGGCGGATCGTGTGGCGGAACTCGGCGTAGCTCCCCTGGAACGGGACCGCGACCCGCCGCTTGAGGAACTCGGTGACGCCCAGAATGCCCTCGGGCGGCACGAAGGGAAGCACGTTGGTCTGCTCGAAGTCGGAATGGGAGGCGTAGATGATGACGGGGATACGGCGCGGCGGAGTGTGCCCGAACTTCCGTTCCAGGACGGCGAAGCTCTCCTCCGCGTAGACCAGCGCAAGACGCGCGAGCTCGTCTTCCTCCGGATAGAAGTAGAGGTCGACGTGCTCGCCCCGCAGCACCTGCCACTCGAAATCCCGGTACTGGATCTTGTTCTGGCCGAAGTAATTGATCTGGGCTGCCGCCGGGGACACGCTCAGCGCCACGGCCGCCAGGGTCCACACGACGAGAGAATCACGCACGGCGCGACTCACTGGCGGCGGATGGAGCGGATCCGGTCGCCCTGGGTCGTCAGGTCCACGACGTCCATGCCGGAGATTACCCGGCCGATGACCGTATAGATCCCGTCGAGATGCGGCTGGGGGCTGTGCGTGATGAAGAACTGGCTGCCGCCCGTATCGGGGCCCGACAACGCGAGTCCCACCGTGCCACGTTGATAGCGATTCCGGTTCACCTCGTCGCGCAGCACGACGCCCGGTCCGCCCCACCCGTCGCCGCGGGGGTCCCCGCCCTGAATCACGAAGTTGGGCACCACGCGATGCCACAGCGTGCCGTCGAACACGCGCTGGTCCACGAACTGGAGGAAGACCGTCACGGAGATCGGAGCATCCCGCGCGAACAGGTCGATCGTGATGCGGCCGCGGTCGGTATCCACGATGAGGGTCTGACCGCCGCCGGCCCCGGTGAGGGACCGCCGCGCGATTTCGCGGTAGTCCTGCAGGCCGCGTCCCGTTTCGATGGGCGTGGGGGGACCCCAGCGCCGGGCGGCCTCGGGGAACCGTTCGAGCGCGGCCCGCCGCACGAGATAGTCGTCGACCGTGGGGAAGGCGGCGAGAAACCGGTCTTCGACCGCCACGCGCTCGGCGAACCCGCGCTCCGCGATCCGGCCGAGCGCCGTGACGATCCCGATGCGCGCGTCGGCAATGGAGTCACGCAGCGCCAGCCGGAACCCGGCGACGAGCCGATCGATGTCGGCCGGGTTGGCCGCCGCGGCGAGGCGGTCGGCGGCCGCGGCGCGCACCACCGCGTCGCGATGGGTGATGAGCTGCCGGGACCACACAGTCGCCGTGTCGGGCCCCACGGCGGCGAGGCTCGTGAGGGCCACGGCGGCGACGCGCGGATCCTCGTCCTGCGTGAGATACGTGAGCCACGGGATGACCGTGTCTTTGGGGATGTGGCCCAGGGCCTCGGCGCCCGCCAAGCGGAACGTCCAGTCGGGGTTCGCCAGCCACTCGCCGACGAGATCGAGCGCCGCGGTTCCCGCCACGCGGGCCAGGCCGATGAGCGCGGCTCGGCGCACGGCGAACGGCCGGCGCCCGACTTGGTCGCGCAGGGCCGCCCCGGCGGCCGCGCCCCCGAGGTCACCGAGGGTCAGCACCGCCTGCACGCGCACGCCCAGATCGCCGTCCGCGACCCGATCGCCGGCGGTGGTGACGAGGGCGCTGTCACGATAGGTGCCGAGGCTTCGCAGGGCGTTGATCCGCACGTGCGCATCCTCGTCCGACACCAGGCGCCGGACGCGGGCGGCGAGCGCCGACCGGTCGAGCCCGGTGGTATCGGCGTAGCTCGCCGTGAGCGCGCGCACGGCGTAAGCACGCACCTCGGCATCGGCATCGTCGCTCGCCAGTAGCAGCACGTCCGATGCGGCCGGCGGCCGGAGCCGGGCGAGCGAGTAGATCGCGCCCAGTTTCACGCGCCGCACGGGAGACACCGTGAACTCGATCAGCAGCTCGACGGGCGCCTCGGCCCCGAGCCGCCAGGCATCGGTCAGCGCCGCGTCGACGCTCACGGGGGGAACGGTCGAGGCCGCGCGCGACACCCACGGCCCGAGCACCTCGCGCACGGCGGCGGCGGCCCCGGTGCCCCCGAGCTTGGTAATGGCGGTCATCGCCTCGGCGTGGACGTCGTGCTGCCGATCGGGCGGCGTGTTGACCACCAGCTCGCGCAGCGTGGGCAACGCCCGCTCGTCCGCCAGAAGCCCCAGCGCGAACGCCACACTGCGCTGCACCGTGCTGTCGGGATCCCGGAGCATTTCCAGCAGGAGGTCGGTCCCGGCCCGGTCCCCGATCCGCCCGACGGCCAGCGCGGCGACCTGGCGCACGCCCGGATCGGCGTGCCGGGCGGCGCCCGTCAGCAGGGCCGCGTCGAACCGGCGCGCGTCTTCCGCCTGGAGGACGGTCGCCAGCACTTCCACGATCGCCGGATCCTGGGCGCGCGCGGCCGCACCCGGGACGACGGCCGCCACGAGCAGCGCGGCGCTACAGGCGGACCGGATCCGGGATGGGCTCGAGCGCGGCACGAATCTCCACTGGTATCCTGGTGATGGCATAGGTGGCATCGAGGGCCATGAGCGCCGTGCGGGCGGTGGCGACCGGCCGGCCCGACGGGGCGTGCTCCATCGCATAGCCGAACTCCACCCGGCGCGACGAAACGTCGCGCACCCAGCACGCAATCCGCAACCGGTCGTCGTAGCGTGCGGACGCCCGATAGCGTACCTCCGCCTCGACGACAGCCAGGAGCAACCCGTCCGCCTCCATGGTCCGGTAGCTCAGACCGCGCTCCCGCAAGTACTCCGTCCGGGCGATGTCGCACCACACGAGGTAGTTCGCGTGGTACGCCAGACCCATTTGATCCGTCTCGGCGTAGCGGACGGTGACGTCGATGCTCGTAGTTCCAGACATGGCGATGCGTAGCGTCGGACGGCGCCCCCCAATATACTGCGACCCGTGCCCAGCGATGCGGTCGCCGTCGTGAGCGATGCCCACCTCGGGCAGGCCCCGCCCGAGGTGACCGACGCGTTCCACCGGTTTCTCGACGCCGTGCCCGCGCTCGCGGGACACCTCGTGATCAACGGGGACCTGTTCGATTTCTGGTTCGAGTATCGCGCCGTGATTCCGCGCCGGGCGTTCCCCGTGCTCAGTGCGCTCGACCGGTTGCGCCGGGCCGGGGTGCGGCTCACGCTCACCGGCGGCAACCACGACCGCTGGGGCGGCGACTTCTGGCAGCGGGAACTCGGCGCGGCGTTCCACCCCGACGGGACGTCCCTTGCGCTCGCCGGGCGGCGGGCGTACGTCGCCCACGGGGACGGCCTGGCGGAGCGGCATCGGAGCGCGCGCCTCATGCACCGCGTCACGCGATGGCCCGCCACCGCGGCGCTGTTCCGCTGGCTGCATCCCGATCTCGGGGTCCGCCTGGTGGACGCCATGTCGGGAACGCTGGCCGAGAGTACGCGCGACGAGACGGTGCTGGCGCGGGCGGCCGCCGCGCAGGCCGCGTGGGCGCGGGCGTATCTCGCCGACCACCCGGAGGTGGAACTGCTCGTGCTTGGCCACACCCACCGGCCCGCCCTCGAGGAGGTCGCGCCGGGACGGTGGTACCTCAACCCCGGCGCGTTTCTGGAGCGCGGCCGCTACGCCCTGATCACGGCGGACGGACCGGCGCTGCGCTCGTTCCCCTGAGTCAGTACCGAACGCGCAGGCCCAGCCCGACGGCCCCGTCTCCGAGGGTCCGGGTGTCGAGCTCGACCGGGAAGTCCCAGAGGTAGGCGGACACGAACGCCTCGGCCCCGGCGACGAGGTGATTGAAGACCAGCATCACGGCCCAATCCTGGATCTCCTGTTTCTTGGACTCCACGCGTTCCACGTCACCGATGTCCTCGAGATAGCCGAGCTGGTGCGCGGCCTTGAGGGTCATCGTGAGCGTAATGCCCTCCCAGAACACGAACACCGCCCCGGTCACGCGCCGCCCGAGCACGGCCTGCCCCCATCCCGGCAGGAGCATCGAGCGGGCGAAGGCCCCGAGGGGAGAGATGGGGGGCTGGATGCGGAAGGGCGGCACCTTGACCGTGTCGCGCGCGCTGACGGTGTCCGCCCGGGGAGGCCGCGCGGTCGGGACCGGGAGTTGCGCGTGGGCCGTGCCGGCGGCGAGCAGCAGTACGACGCCCGCGGTCAGGCCGCGCATCGAACCTTGAGCGCGCGGGGCAGCAGGCGGACGTCGAGCGTGTCACCGCCATAGGTCCGGACCTCCCCATCGAGATGGGCCACCAGCGCGCGCCCGGGGGTCGCTATGCGGACGGCCCGGGCCTGGACGATCGTGACCGGCGGCAGTGTCGCGTGCGTGCCCGCGGCCACGCGCGGCAGGTAGCGCAGAAACTGCAGCAGGCTGACCCGACGGATGACGCAGACGTCGAACAGCCCGTCCTCGGGATCGGCGTGCGGCGTGAAGCGGTATCCGCCGCCCGCCGTGCGACCGATGGCGACTTCGGCCAGCATCAGGGGCCCCACCTCGCGATGCGCGTCGGCGTCCAGCTCCACGGTCTCCGGCCGAAAGCCGACGAAGGTGCGCATCGCGGCGCCGAGGTAGAGCACGGACCCGCGCAGGCGGGGCAACTGCTCCATGCGCTGGAGCACCGCCGGCCCGAAGCCGACCCCGAACCCGTTGGTGAAGTATTCCCCCTCGACCTGCCCGACGTCGAACGACCGATCCTGCCCGCGTTCCAGCGCCCGCACCCCCTGCTCCACGCTGCCGGCCGTGCCGACCAGGCCGGCGAAGTCGTTACCCGTCCCGGCCCCGAGCACGCCGAGGGTGGTGTGGGGCGCCTCGCGCAGGAGTCCATTGGCCACCTCGTGCACCGTCCCGTCGCCACCGGCCACCACCACCAGCGGCCAGCCGTCGCGCGCCGCGGCCGCCGCCAAGACCCGCTCCTCCCCCGCGCGCGTCGTGGCGCGTACCTCGACGTCCCACCCGCGGGCACGGAACGCCTCGCCGATGGGCTGGGCGAGGCGCCGGCCCCGGCCGCGACCGGCGACCGGGTTCACCACGACGTAGGCGCGTTTCACCGCCACGCCGCCGTGGCGGGAACGTGTGGGAATCGAACCCACCGGAGCCGCCACAGGCGCCTCCCGACGGTTTTGAAGACCGCGCAGACCACCAGGCCCAATCCGCCCCCGTACGGCGTTACGCCATCGCGATCAGGTCGATTTCGACCCGGGCGTCCTTCGGCAGCGTGCGGACCGCCACCGTGGACCGCGCGGGCCGATGGGCACCGAACTCCCGCGCGTACACTTCGTTCATCACCTGGAAATCGGCCATGTCCACCAAGTACACGGTGGCCTTCACGACCCGATCCAGCCCCGAGCCCGCGGCGGCCAGGACCGCCTTGAGGTTGGCAAACACTCGGTCCGTCTGCACGCCGACGTCGCCGTCGACGAGCCGCATGGTGGCCGGATCGAGCGCGATCTGTCCGGCCGTGTAGACGAGTCCCCCGGCGACGACCCCCTGGCTGTAGGGACCGATCGCGGCCGGCGCGGCCGACGTGGCGACGAGACGCATGCCCGCTCCCCTCCTAGAAAAGCCCCTCGATGGTGCCGTCGCGGTGGAGCCGCATCCGCTCGGCGGCCGGCGTCTTGCCGAGGCCCGGCATGGTCATGATATCCCCCGCGAGTGCCACGACGAATCCGGCGCCCGCCGAAGGATAAAGGTCGCGAATCGTGATGCGGAAGCCGCGCGGCGCGGCCAGCAGCGCCGGCGAGTCACTGAACGAGTACTGGGTCTTGGCGATGCAGACGGGCGTGTCCCCCAGCCCGAACTCGGTGAGCTGCCGCAGGGCGCGCTCCGCCGGCGGCAGGAAGTCCACCCCGTCCGCCCGGTACAGGGCCGTCGCAATCGTCTCGATCTTCTCGCGGATCGGGCGGGCGGGGTCATAGAGCGGCTTGAACCGTGTGCCCCCCTTCGCGAGCGTCGCGAGCAGCAGCTCGGCGAGTGCGAAGCCGCCCTCGCCACCCTTTTCCCACACGTCGGTGAGCGCCACCGGCACGTCGAGCGCCGAGCACCCCCGCTCCACCACCGCGAGCTCCTCGCGCGTGTCCGTCACGAAGCGGTTCAGCGCCACGAGCACCGTCACGCCAAACTGCGTCACGTTCTCGACATGCTGCCGCAGGTTGGCGAAGCCCCGCTCCACCGCTTCGGCGCTCGGCGTCCCGAGCTGATCCTTCTGCATGCCGCCGTGCAGCTTGAGCGCCCGCACCGTGGCGACGACGATGGCGACGGCCGGCTCGAGCCTCCCCGTCCGGCACTTGATGTCGAAGAACTTCTCGGCGCCCAGGTCCGCCCCGAACCCCGCTTCGGTCACGACGAGGTCCGCGAGCCGGAGCGCCGCGTCGGTGGCGATGACCGAGTTGCAGCCGTGCGCGATGTTGCCGAATGGCCCGCAATGCACGAACGCGGGGCCGCCTTCGAGCGTCTGGACCAGGTTGGGCTGAATCGCGTCCTTGAGCAGCAGGGCCATCGCGCCCTGGGCCTTCAGGTCGCTGGCACGCACCGGTTGGCGATCCGTGGTGGCCCCGACGATGATCCGGCCGAGCCGCTGCTCCAGGTCCTCGGGATCACGCGCCAGGGCCATGATGGCCATGATCTCGCTCGCCGGCGTGATCACGACCCGATCCTCGCGCGGCACGCCGCCGTTCAGCCCGCCCAGTCCGATCACGATGTGGCGCAGCGCACGGTCGTTCATGTCCATCGTGCGGGGCCACGTGATGCGGCGCGGGTCGACGCGCAGCGGGTTCCCCTGATGGAGATGGTTGTCCAGCATGGCCGACAGCAGGTTGTGCGCGCTGGAAATGGCGTGAAAGTCGCCGGTGAAGTGGAGATTGATGTCCTCCATCGGCACGACCTGGGCGTAGCCGCCGCCGGCGGCCCCGCCCTTGATGCCGAACACCGGCCCGAGACTCGGCTCCCGAATGCAGCAGACGGCACTCCGGCCCTGCCGCTGGAGCGCCTGCGTGAGCCCAATCGTGACGGTGGATTTCCCTTCGCCGGCCGCGGTCGGGCTGATGCCGGTCACGAGCACCAACTTGCCGCGTCGCGGTTTGTCTACGAAGGCCTGGAGCCGCACCTTGGCCTTGGTGTGGCCGTAGTAGATGAGGTCGTCGGAGGTCAGCCCCAGCGGCGCGGCCACGTCGGCAATCGGACGGAGGCGCGCGGCCTGGGCAATGGCGATATCAGACGGAACCTTGGTCATCGGCGAGTATCGACAGGTTGGGCGACGCGCGCACCAAAGCAGCGCGCCGCGTTTTGGGTCGTCAGGCGTGCAATCTCCGCGGGAGACACGCCGCGCAGCTCCGCGAGCCGCTCGGCGATCCGGCGGACGTGGGCGGGCTCGTTCCGTTGCCCGCGGTGGGGCGCGGGGGCCAGGTACGGCGCATCGGTCTCGACCAGCAACCGGTCGGCCGGACACGCGACCACGACCTCCGCCTGCCGCCACGAGCGGAACGTGATCATCCCGCTGAAAGAAAAGTACGCGCGCGTCTCCAGCCCTGCCGCCATGACGGCCGGGCCGGCGCTGAACGAGTGGAGCACGACCCCGGGGCCGGCCGGGCCGGCGGCGGCTCGGAGCATCGCCGCCACGTCGTCATCCGCGTCCCGGGCATGCACGACGGCGGGCTTGCCGCTCGTGGCGGCGAGCGCGAGCTGCTGTTCGAACGCCTGCCGCTGAGCGGCCCGCGGGGAATGGTCGTAGTGGTAGTCGAGCCCCGTCTCGCCGACGGCGACGACGACGGGATCCTCGAGTGCCGCGCGCACCGCGTCCCGCACGGCGGGGGTCCACGTGCGGGCCTCGTGGGGATGCACGCCCGCCGTCGCCGACAACTGGAGCGCCTGGGCGAGCGTGCGGGCTTGGGCCGTGGCCGCCGCCGAGTCGGCGACGATCACGATGTGGCCCACGCCGGCGGCCCGGGCCCGGGCGACCACGGCCGCCCGGTCCTCGTCGAACGCCGCGTCACCCAGGTGGCAGTGCGTGTCGACGAGCACTGGGGCGTCTCAGGTGGCCTGCGCGCCCCCGCCCTGCGGAGCCAACGCGCGAGCTCCGCGCACGTCCTCTCCGGGCCACTTCTGCTCGATGGCCAGCAGCACGGGGGAGGCGATGTAGATGGAAGAGAAGGTGCCGACGATGATCCCGAAGGTCATCACCCAGGCGAACCCGCGAATGACGGGACCGGCGAAGACCAGCAGGGCCACGGTGGCGACCAGCGTCGTGCCGCCGGTCAGGACCGTGCGCGGCAGCGTCTCGTTGACGCTGCGGTTCAAGATCTGGTAGATGTTCGCCCGCTTGAACTTGTGGAGATTCTCGCGCACCCGGTCGAACACCACGATCGTGTCGTTCAGCGAGTAGCCGACAATCGTCAGGACGGCCGCCACCACCACGAGCGTGATCTCCAGGTTCATCAGCGAGACGAACGCCACCGTGAGCAGGATGTCGTGCGCGGTGGCGACGATCGCGGCGATGGCAAAGCGCCACTCGAAGCGGAACGTGAGGTAGATCAACGTGGCGCCGAACGAGAGCAGGACGGCCATCAGCGCCTTGGTGCGCAGCTCGCTCCCCACCTTGGGCCCGACGGCCTCGACCCGGTCCACGGAGTACTGGCCGGCCCCGAACTCCCGCGTGAGGGCACTGTCCACCCGCTGGGCCGCCACCTGGGCGGCGTCCTCCGAGACGTCCGTCCCGGCGGCGATCGGCGTCCGGATCAGAAAGTCGCGCGTCGTGCCGAATGTCGAGAGCTGCGCACCCGTGACGTTCTGGCGTTCGAGCGCGGAACGGATCCCGGCGATCGTCAGCGTCGAGTCGACGGTATGGATCTGAATGAGCGTGCCGCCCGTGAACTCGATGCTCTCGTTCAGACCGCGCAGCCCCAGCATCGCGAGCCCCGGCAGGGCCACGAGCGCCGTGAGCAGGTAAGCCGCACGGCGGACGGCCAGAAAATCGTACTTGGCGTTGTCGAACAGCCTCATCAGATCGCGAGCTCCTGGGTCTGAGACCGGCGCTCCAGCCAGATCATGAAGAACGTCCGGGTCACGAACACGGCGGTCACGAAGGAGGCGAAGATCCCCACGATTAGGATGATCGCGAACCCTCTGACCGGTCCCGTGCCGAACTGGAAGAGAAACAGCGCCGTGAGCACCGTGGTGATGTTGGAGTCGACGATCGCGGGCATGGCGTGCTGGAACCCCTGGTCCACGGCCGCCCGGACCGTCTTGCTCGTCTTGAGCTCCTCCCGGATCCGCTCGAAGATGAGCACGTTCGCATCGACCGCCATGCCGACCGACAGGATGAACCCCGCGAGCCCCGGCAGAGTGAGCGTGGCCCCGAACCCGGCCAGGCCGCCGAGGGTGAGCACCGCGTAAACGCCCAGCGCCGCCACCGCCAGGAGCCCGGCGAAGCGGTAGTACACCGCCACGAGGACGACGACCGCCAAGGCCCCGATGATCGCGGCCGTCATGCCCTTGCGAATCGAGTCTTCACCCAGACTGGCGCCGACGGTCCGCTCCTCGACGATCTGCAGGGGCGCGGGCAACGCGCCCGCCCGGAGCACCAGGGCCAGGTCCTGCGCTTCGCGTAGATCCGCGTTCCCCAGCTCGATCTGCCCGTCGCGGTTGATCTGAGACCGGATGACCGGCGGCTGGCTTTGCACCCGTCCGTCGAGGATGATCGCCATGTTGTCGCCAATGTGGCGCGCCGTCTCCCGCCCGAAGATGCGGCCCCCCGCGCGCGTGAGCTGGAACCGCACGATGGCGCCGCCGCCCAACTGGTCGAGCGACGCCTCGGCATCGGCGAGCTGCTCGCCGGTGATGATCGCGCGGCGGTCCACCGCATACAGCGGCCGGAACGACCGGCCGCCCTGCGAGCTGGGATCGGCGCCCCAGATCAGCTCGAGCCCGCGGGGCACCTCGCGCGCCACGGTGGGCAGGCGCAGCAGGCTGTCCACCCGCGGGAAGCTCTCTTCCGGCACGAGATACTCGCCCGGCAGCTGCCCCTCGAACAGGAGCGTGGAGAACGGGCCCGGACCGCCGGCCGAGTCCGCCGCGGCCGAGTCGGCGGCGGCGCTGTCGACGGCCGTTTCCAGCAGGTCTTCGATGGCCCGGCGCGCCGGGCGCTCCGCGGCCGAGACCACGCCCTCGCGCTGCAGCGCCCGGTCGATCCGCGGGATGGCCTCGCGGAACTGCCCCTGCATGTCCGTAATCCGGAACTCGAGGAAGGCCGACCGCTGGATGATGCTCTTGGCCCGCGCCGGATCGCGTTCGCCGGGAAGCTCGACGATGATCCGCTCTTCTCCCGCCTTCTGGACGAGCGGCTCCGCCACGCCAAACTCGTCGATGCGCTGCCGGATCACGGTGAGCGCGCGGTCCAGCGCGTCGGACGGGTTGGCCACCGCGCCCCGGCTCTCGTCGAGCTCGAGCGCCAGGTGAATGCCGCCCTGGAGGTCGAGCCCCAGCTTGAGGGGGGTGCGGGTCTGGCGGACGTCCTGCATGCGACCGTCGTCGCCGAGCTGCCGCACCGTCACTTCGCGGGGCCACAACGACCAGACGCTGCCCGCAAGCAGCAGCCCGATCACAATCAGACGGTTCCGAATTGAGCTGAACATGGCGTATGGGCTAAAGCCCGCACAAGTTAACCAGGCGACGGCGTGGGTGGCACTGCCAGGGCCGCGAGGGCTTCCTGCCGGTCGCGGGCGAGCTGGCGCTGCAACGCCTCCGCCGTGGGAAAGGCCTGCACGTCCCGGAGCCGCCTGGCCCAAGTGACCTTCACGCGGTGACCGTACAGCTCCGGCGCCCCCTCGAACAGGTGGATCTCCAGTGAGCGGTCGGCTTCCCCGAACGTGGGCCGGGGACCGATGTGCATCATGCCCCCGGAGTGCCCGCCCGCCCATTCGACGTCCACCGCATAGACGCCGTCGGGCGGGAGGAGCTTGCGCCGGTCGGGGACCTGCACGTTGATCGTGCGGAATCCCAAGGTCCGCCCGCGGGAGGCGCCGCGTACGACCGCCCCGGTCATCGAGTACCGGCGCCCCAAGTGCCGCTCGGCCGTGGCGAGATCCCCACCGGCCAGGGCGCGGCGGATGAGCGTGGACGACACCTCGCGGCCGTCCACCTGGATCGGCGGCACGACGTCCACCGCAAAGCCCAGGCGCGCTCCGAGCTCCCGCAGCACCCACTCGTCGCCGGCGCGGCCGCGGCCGAAGCCATGATCGTGCCCGATCACCAGCTCGCGCAGGGCGAACCGGTCGAGCAGCAGCCGCACGAACTCGTCGGGCGTGTAGTGGGCGAGGATGCGCGTGAACGGCAGGAACGCGACCGCGTGCACCGGACTCTGGGCGAACAGCTCGCGCCGTTCGTCGTCGAGTGTGAGCAGCGGCGGCGCCGCCTGCGGATTGACGACTTCCAGGGGATGGGGCGCGAAGGTGACCGCGAGGCTCCGCCATCCCGTGCGGTCGGCCCGCACGGCGATCTCCTCCAGCACCGCGCGGTGCCCCAGGTGGAGCCCATCGAAGCTGCCGACCGTGACGACCGTGGGGCCGTTCATTCGGCCAGCACGGTGTGGGGCTGAAGCACGTCGCCGCGTGGGACGGCAATGGCCAGCAGGGCGCCGTCCTGCAGCACGGCGACCGGCCCCTCGTGGACGGCGCCGCTGGGAACGGGGCGGCCGTGGCGGACCGCCGCCGCCTCCTCTCCGGTCACGTCCCGGCGGGGGAGATGCGGCACGGCGGCCAGGAGGGGCGCCAACCCGACATCACCGCGGACCAGGGCATCGAACGGGACGGCGTCCCGCAGGTGCCAGGGCCCCACGCCCGTGCGCCGCAGTTCCCGGAGGTGCGCCCCGCACCCCAACGCCAGCCCCAGGTCCCGGGCGAGGGCACGCACGTACGTGCCGCTCCCCACGTCGGCCGCGAACGTCACGTCGGCGCCGGCGCGATCCGCCATCGCGAATTGGTGGACCTCGACCGTACGCGGCGCGAGCGTCACGACCTCGCCGCGCCGCGCCCGGCGATGGGCCGGCGTGCCGCCGACTTTCTTCGCCGAGTACGTGGGGGGAAGCTGCTGGATGGTGCCGGTGAGCGCCGTCATGGCGGCGGCGAGCGCCTCGTCCGACACGGCGGGCCCGCCGTCGTGCTCGGCGACGATCGTTCCGGTCCCATCGTCCGTATCGGTCACGATCCCGAGCCGGAGCACCCCGGTGTACCGCTTCGGGAACCCCACGACGTACGGCATGAGACGGGTTCCCCGCCCGACGAGCAGCGGCAGCAGGCCCGACGCGAACGGGTCCAGGGTGCCCGCGTGGCCGACGCGCCGGGTGCGCAGCGCGCGCCGGGCCGCCGCCACGACGTCGTGCGAGGTCGGTCCGGGCGGCTTGTCCACGAGCAGGAACCCGTCACTCGGCAGGGTCCGTGTCCTGCTTGAGCTGATCGAGGATCTGGTCGATCTTCCGCGCGTGCTCGAGGCTGCGATCGAGCTGAAACCGGAGTTCGGGCGCGATCCGCAGCGCCAGACGTTTGGCGAGCAGTGAGCGCAGGAAGCCCCGGGCACTGTCGAGACCTTCCACGGCCCGCTGTTTGTCGGCTTCTTCCCCCAGGACACTCACGCGAACGACCGCGTGGGCACCGTCAGGCGTCACCTGGACGCCGGTGACGGTCACGAAGCCGACCCGCGGGTCCTTCACTTCCCGCGCCAGCCCTTCCGCAAGCGTCTCGTGAATGAGCGCCGCCAGGCGCTCGGGCCGATGTCGGCTGGCGCGCTTCATACGAACGACATGGTGGAGTCGATGATGCGGGCGAACCCGTCGCCGGCGACGAGCCGGTCGGCCGCCCCGAGAACCGTCTCCGCCTGCCGCCGATCGGTGGCCATCACGCAGCAGGCGAGTTCGGCGCGCTGCCAGAGCTCCTGGTGCGCCGTTTCGGCGACGGAGACGTTGAACCGCCGATGCAGCCGGTCCTTGAGGCTCTTCAGGATGCGCCGCTTATCCTTCAGCGACGCACACCCGTTGAGATGCAGGTCCCAGGTGACGATGCCCACCACCACCGGTCCAGTCTCCCGTCCGGCCGACCGCGGGGCCGACCTACTCGGATACCCGCGATGGCTCGCTGAGGTCGAGGGTCCGGGCGACTTCCTCGACTTCGAAGGACTCCAGCACGTCGCCGACCTTCACGTCGTTGAAGTTCTCCACCCCGATCCCGCACTCGAGCCCTTCCTTCACCTCGCGGACGTCGTCCTTGAACCGTTTCAGGCTGGCGACCTGGCCGTCGTAGACTTCCACGCCGTCGCGCACGACCCGCATGCGGGCATTGCGCCGGATGATGCCCTGGCGGACGAAGCAGCCGGCCACCGTCCCGACGCCGGAGATCTTGAACGTCTGGCGGACTTCCGCCTCGCCCAAGACCACCTCCCGCTCCTCGGGCGCGAGCAGCCCCTCGAGGGCCCGCTTCATCTCCTCGATCGCCTCGTAGATCACGCGATAGGTCCGGACATCCACCTTCTCGCGCTCCGCGGTGCTGCGCGCGTTCGCGTCCGGCCGCACGTGGAACCCAACCACGATCGCTTCGGACGCCTTGGCCAGCAGCACGTCGCTCTCCGTGATCGCGCCCACGCCGCGATGGATCACCTCGAGGCGCACTTCGGCGGTGGAAAGCTGGGCGAACGCGTCCGCCAGCGCTTCCGCCGGACCGGCCTGGTCTGCCTTGATGATGAGGCGGAGCGCCCGGACCGTGCCTTCCTCGATCTGCTTGGACAGATCCTCGAGCGACACGCCGCGCGTAGTGCGTCGATGCTGCGCCTCGCGATCGAGCCGCTGCCGCTTCTGGGCGATGTCCCGGGCCTGTGCCGCGTCGGCCACGACCGAGAAGTGATCACCCGCCTGCGGGACGCCGTCGAACCCGAGCACCTGTACCGGATTGGACGGGCCGGCCTCCTCCACCCGGTTGCCCCGCTCGTCGATCAGCGCGCGGACGCGACCGGCGAGGTTCCCGCAGATGAAGTCCTGGCCCACCTTCAACGTGCCGTTCTGCACGAGCACCGTGGCGACCGGTCCCTTGCCCGCATCGAGCGTACTCTCGACCACGGTCCCGCGGGCCGCCCGCCGGGGATTGGCCTGCTTGTCGAGCAGGTCGGCCTGCAGCAGGATCTTCTCGAGCAGCTCGTCCACGCCGGTGCCCGCCTTGGCGGAGATGGCGGACGACAGGGTGTCGCCGCCGAACTCTTCGAGCACCACGCCGTGCTGCAGCAGGTCCTGCTTGACCTTGGCCACGTTCGCCGTGGGCAGGTCGATCTTGTTGATGGCGACGATCAACGGCACGCCCGCGTTCTTCGCGTGCGAGATCGCCTCGACGGTCTGCGGCATCACCTGGTCGTCGGCGGCGACCACCAGGACGACGATGTCCGTGACCTGCGCGCCGCGGGCCCGCATGGCGGTGAACGCCTGGTGGCCCGGCGTGTCGAGGAACGTGATGCCCTTGCCGGGCGCCACTTCGACGTGATACGCGCCGATGTGCTGCGTGATGCCCCCGGCCTCGCCCGCGATCACGTTGGTCTTCCGCACGTGATCGAGCAGGGACGTCTTGCCGTGGTCCACGTGCCCCATGACCGTGACGACCGGTGGGCGCGGCACCAGGTCTTCCGGCCGGTCCACTTCCTCTTCGATGGTCTCGGAGGGCGCGTATTCCTCTTCACGCGCCGCCTGGAACCCGAACGCGCCGGCGATGAGCTCGATCTGATCGAAATCCAGCCGCTGGTTCACCGTGACCATCATCCCGAGTTCCTTGAAGCAGAACGAGACGATGTCCGTGCGGCTCACGCCCAGGATCTCGGCGAGTTCGCTGACGGTGATGAACTCGTTGACGCGCACGAGCGTCTTCTCGCGCTCGCGCTCCTCCTGCCGCCGCTGTTCCTCCCGCTCGCGGAACGACGGCTCGTCGTCGCGCCGTCGCGCGCCCTTGCGGCCGCTGGGTCCCTTGATGGAGGCGAGGGTGCGGCTGATGTTGGCCTGCACGGCTTCCTGGTCCACCTGCGACCGGCGGCCCTTCTTGCGCTTCTTCCCCTTCTCGCGGCGCGTGTCCAGGGCCTCGCCCGGCGCGGCGGACGCCACGGGCCGCGGCGTCGCCGACGCCACCGGCTTGATCCGTGGCACGCCGGCGGCCGGGCGCGGGATGCGGAGCGGCTTGACGGTTTCGGGCTTGGGCCGCGCCGGCCGCGCTTCGGCCGGCTCGGCGACCTCGTGGGGTGGGGTCTCGACGACCGCGGCGGCTTCCTCGACGTCCGCGGCCTCGGCCGACGCCGGCTCTTCGGTCTCGACGGTCTCGGGCGGCAGGTCGCGGAACAGGGCGGCGGCCCGCTCCTCGAACGAGGGCTTCGCCTCGGGCTCCGCTTCGAGCCGTTCGGCCTCGGCGGCCGCCTCGGCCTCTTCCTTGGCGCGCAGCAGCTCTTCCTCCTCCGCCTCCTTGGCCGCCACCTCGGCGGCCGTGCGCCGCCGCCGCTTGGGGCGCTCCGCCGGCGCCGTCTCGACCGGCTCCGCCGCCTTGCGAGTCCGCCGTCGGGTCTTCTTCGCCGGGTCAGGCGCCGCCTTGCGCCGCTTCTCCCGCTCCCAGCGGGCACGCACGATCGCCACCTGCCCCGCGTCGAGCGAGGAGAGGTGGCTCCGCACGTGCATGTCGAGCTCCGCCAGCAGCCGAACCAGCCGCTCGCTTTCGATCCCGAACTCGGCCGCGAGATCGTGGACCCGCGTCTTCGTCCCCACGTCGCTATCCTCCTACTGCCTACTGCTGAGCTTGGCCAGCAGCCCCTCGGCCACCGACCGATCCGTCACTCCCACCGCCTGAACCGCGGCGCGTCCAATGCGCGCACCGAGGGCCGCAGCCGGCGGGCCGAGCACGACGGGCACACCCTTCCCCCGGGCCAGCCGTTCCACTTTGTCGGCGGTGCGGGCGCTGCGATCGGCCGCCAGTACCACCACCCGCACCACCCCCCGCTGCAAGCCTTCCCGCACGGCCGCCGTCCCCACGGCGAGCGACCGGGCCCGGGCCGCGAGCCCCAGCAGCCCGAGCGCCGATTCGGGGATCACGCGACCGGTGTGTTCTCCGCCGCCGCGTCCCCGGCGTCGCCGGCCTCGGCCGCCGGCCCTTCATCGGCTGCCGGCGCCTCATCGGCTGCCGGCGCCTCATCGGCCGCCGCTGCCTCATCGACCGCCGGGCCGGCCGGTCGCGCCTCGGCGGGCTCCTCCGTCAACTCGGCGATGAACCCCTGCAGCATCTCCAGTTGCTCGGGCGAGAGTCCGGGAATGTGCTGCAACTCCTCGACGTCCAGATCGAGCAGGTCACCGAGTTCCACCAACCCGCCGGCTTCGAGCGTCGCCACCAGGTCGGGCGGGAGGCCTTTCAGCTCCCGCAGCGAGACGTGCGACGCCTCCTCCTCTTCCGGCTCCACCGGGAGCGGCGCGAACAGCGGTCCCTCGCCGCCTCGTTCGAGCCACTCGCGGCTCGAGTAGAGGTCGATCTTCCAGCCCGTGAGCTCCGACGCCAGCCGCACATTCTGGCCGTTCCGGCCGATGGCCAGGGACAACTGATCTTCGTCCACGATCGCCTGGATGATCCGGTTGTCGGGATCGGCGAACACCCGGGCGACCCGGGCCGGGGCGAGGGCGAGCTTGGCGAACCGCTCCGGGTCGGGTGACCACGGCACGATGTCGATGCGTTCGCCGCCGAGCTCGTTCACGACCGCCTGCACCCGGCTCCCCTTGAGCCCGACGCACGCCCCCACCGGATCGATGGCGTCGTCGCGACTGGCCACGGCGACCTTGGTGCGGCTGCCGACTTCCCGGGCGGCGGTCCTGATCTGCACGATGCCCTGCTGCAGCTCGGGCACTTCGAGCTCGAACAGCGCGGCCACGAACAGGGGATCCGCGCGGGACAGAATCAGTCGGGGCCCCTTGGGCGTCTCTTCGAGCCGCTTGAGGACGGCGCGGATCGTGTCGCCCTGGTGGAAATGCTCCCGGTGGTTCTGCTCGCGGTACGGAATGATGGCCTCCGCCTCGCGGAAGCGGTTCAGCATGATGACCAGCTTGCCCCGCTCGATCTGCTGAATCTCCCCGGACAGCAACTCGCCGATCTTGTCGCTGAACTCCTCGCGCACGCGGGTCCGCTCCCCTTCGCGCACCCGCTGGATGATCCGCTGCTTGGCCGCCTGCACCGCGATCCGTCCGAAGTCCTGAAACGGCACGTCTTCCTCGAGCACGTCCCCGACTTCGAAGTCCGGGTCCTCCCAGCGCGCCTCCTCGAGCGAGACCTGGCAGGCGGGGTCCTCGACGGCCGAGACGACCGTCCGCAGCACCGCCACGCGCATGTGGCCCTTCACCTCGTCGATGTCGATCTCGGACCGCACCGTCGGGCCGTACTTCTTCACCAGGGCGGCGTGGATGCCGTCCTTCAGCAAGTCCAGAAGGCTCTCGCGATCGAGCTGTTTGCTGGTGGCCAGCTCGCGGATGGCCGAGAGCACCTCGGCTGAAGTCGCCATGCAATCTCCTTGGGTCCTGCGTCAGGTCCTACGTCGTGCCGTCGCCCGTGCCGCCCCGAAGGTGCAGGCCCGTGTCCCACTCGACGACCAGCGTGGCGTCCCGCGCCTCCGCGACGGGCACCGTCACCACGTCGTCCCCGGCGGCGGGCCGGAGCGTGACCGTCTCCGCGTCCGGCTCCACGGCCACGATCGTCGCCCGCAGCCGGCCGCGGCCCTGCAGCCGCACGTGGACGTCACGTCCCACGAAGCGCGCCCAGTGCTCCGGCCACCGGATCGGTCGCTCGATGCCGGGGGACGACACCTCGAGCACATAGCGCGGACCGAGCAGACCACTCGCGTCGAGCCATGCTTCGAGCGCCCGGCTCACGGTCGAGCAGTCGTCGACGGTCACCCCGTGCCCCGGGGCGGCGTCCGCGCGGTCCACCCGCACTTGCAGGCGCACCCGGTGCGCGGTCCCGCCGCGGCGAAGGTCGACCAACTCGAATCCCAGGTCGGCCAGCCGCTTCCGGACCTCTGCGATGAGCACGTCAAGCGTGGGCTGCATAGCGGAGGCGAACGGAAAAAAAAGTGCGGGCCGACTACGCCCGCTGACAGGGTAAAATATAGGGGCCCCGTCTCCGGGGGTCAACTCAGGGGACGCCCCAGGTAGGCCACCATCCGTCCGTCCACCCCACCCGACGCTCGATGCGAAAAGAACCGGTCGCGGTGGTGGGCGGTGCACCAGCCGCTCGCCGTCGCCTGTCGGATCCCCAGGCGCCCGGCTCGCGCGAGCAATTCCGCCCGCAAGTCGAGCGGTCCGCGCGCCGGCTCCGCCACGTGGCGGACCGCGGCATGCACTTCAGAACCTACTTCATAGCACGTGCCACAAATCGCTACTCCACAATGCATTACGATTGCAGACTCGACCGACTTGGTGAGGTCGCACAGCGCCGACACGCCGGTCTCAAGCATGCCCGCGGCGATCCCGCGCCAGCCCGCATGCAGCAGGGCGACCGCCCCGCTGTCGGGGTGAGCGAGGTAGATCGGGACACAGTCGGCCACGGTCACGAAGAGCAGCACGCCGGGGTGGGCGGTGAGGTGGCCGTCGACCCCGTCCAGGACCTGCCACCCCGCGAGCGTCGGGCCGTGGGTGGCGAGCCGGCGGGCGTGCACCTGCCGGCCGACGGCGAAGCCCCGGAATCCCGGTCGCATCTCGCCGAACAGGGCCTCCCACCGCGCGGTCACCTGCGCCCGGGGCTCGTCGGAGAACAGCCCCAGGTTGAAGCCCGCGCCCCGACCGGTGACGCCGGCCACGAGCCCGTACGCCGCGCGCCAGGACTCGAGTTCGAGGCGCGGTACCGGGCCCGCCCGGGGCGCCTCGTCGAGTCGCGCGTCGATCATCGGACGCGGTCGGGCTCTCCCACCCGCTCGATGCGGGCGCCCAGGGCCCGCAGCCGCTCGTCGATCTGCTCGTAGCCGCGGTCGATCTGGCCGATGTTGTGGATCGTGCTCTGCCCTTCCGCGGCCAGCGCGGCAATGAGCATGGCCATGCCCGCCCGGATGTCGGGGCTCTCCACCACCCCGCCTCGCAGCCGGCTCGGACCGGCGATCACCACGCGATGGGGATCGCACAGCACCGCGCGGGCGCCAAGCCCGATGAGCTTGTCCACGAAGTAGAGGCGCGACTCGAACATCTTCTCGAAGACGAGCACCAGCCCATCGCACTGGGTCGCCACCACCACCGCGATGGAGGTGAGGTCCGCGGGGAAGGCCGGCCACGGTCCATCCTCGATCTTGGGCACGTGGCCGCCCATGTCCGGGCGGATCCGCAACTCCTGCGACGGCTCGACCCGAAGGTCGACCCCGTCGAGCCGCGGGCGCACCCCCAACCGATCGAACTGGAGCAGAATGGGGTGCAGGTCATCGGCCCGCACGCCCTCGATGGTGATCTCGCCGTCGGTCACGGCCGCGAGTCCGATGAAGCTCCCGATCTCGATGTGGTCGGGCCCGATCGCGAGGCTGGTACCGTGGAGCTGCTCGACACCCTCGATGACGAGCACGTTGGTGCCGACGCCGGTGATCTGTGCCCCCATGGCGGTGAGGGCGCGCGCGAGGTCCTGCACGTGCGGCTCCGCCGCGGCATTGCGCAACACCGTCCGGCCGCGCGCGCGGACGGCGGCCATCAAGGCGTTCTCCGTCGCGGTCACGCTTGGCTCGTCCAGGAAGATGTCGGTCCCCACGAGCTCCCGCGCCGTGAGCTGGTATTGGTGACCCACGTCCACCTCCGCCCCGAGCCGCTCGAACGCGAGGAAGTGGGTGTCCACGCGGCGGCGCCCGATCACGTCCCCGCCCGGAGGTGGCAGCGTGACGCGGCCGAACCGCGCGAGCAGCGGGCCGGCGAACAGAATGGACGCGCGCAGGCGGGCGCAGAGGGCGGTGTCGAGCGGCTTGGCCGTCACCGCGGCGGGGTCGATTCGCACCGAGTGCGGGCCGGTCCAGGCGACGTCTGCGCCGAGATCCTGGAGCAGCAGGAGCTGCACCTCGACATCGCGGATCCGCGGCACGTTGGTCAGCTCGGAGGGGCCGTCGCCGAGCAGCGCGGCGGCAATCATCGGGAGCGCGGCGTTCTTGTTGCCGGCCGGACGGACGGTGCCGCGCAGCGGCTGGCCGCCTTCCACGACGAAACGTTGGGACATGGTGCCGGAACCATACGGGCCCGCCGTATCCAGCGTCAAGCAGAGCGTTGACACCTGACCGCGACGGACAAACTATTCAGGGACAGTTATTTGGACTTGACGGCGGGTCCGTGCCTGGCACGCGCCCCGCAGCCTGACGAGGAGGTCGCGTGACGGGGTGGCCAGCCGTGGTGACGGCGTTGGCAACGGCGGTGCTGGCGGGGTCCGTGCTCGTCCTGATGATCGGGCTGGTGGCGGCCCTGCGACAGATGAACACACTGACCGCGCGGCTCACGCACCTGATGGAGAACCTGGACCGCGACGCACGACCGACGCTCGAGGCGGTGCGGCGGACCGTGGATGACGCGGGCCGGGTAGCCGTGGTCGTCCGCGACGAGGTCGCGGCCGTGGTCGGCACATCCAAGCGCCTGCGTGAGCGCGCCGAACGCACCGCCACCGCGCTGGAAGAGCGGTTCCTCGAGCTCGAGACGCTGCTCGATGTCCTCCAGGAAGAGCTCGAGGACACGGTGCTGGACGTGGCGGCACTGCTGCGCACGACGCGGCGGGGGTCCGGGCTGTTCCGCGCGGCGAAGCGCGCCTTCCTGGGTCGCCGTTGACGCCACCGCTCCGCTGGGCCCCGGTGCTCGGAGGCGTGATCGCGGGATTGGCGCTGCTTGCGCTGCTCCCCGACGTCGCCGTGGCGTGGTCCCCCGGCACGCACATCTACTTGGGCGAGTCGGTCCTAGCCAACCTCGCGCAACTGCCCGGGATGGTCGCCGACCTGCTGCGCGCGTACCCCTACGACTACCTCTACGGTTCCATCGCCGCCGACACGTCCATCGCCAAGAAGTACGCCCCGATCGGCCGACACTGCCATCACTGGCACGTGGGGCAGGAGATCGCGGATCGGGCAGACTCGGACGCGCTCTGCAGCTTCGGCTTGGGTTACCTCTCGCACCTGGCGGCGGACGCGGTGGCGCATAACTACTTCGTCCCGCGCCAGCTCGTCCTCACGTCCACCACGATTGCCATCGGCCACTCCTACTGGGAAAGCCGGTTCGAAACGCACCTCGGTGAGCACTACGCCCGCGAGGCCATGGACGTGATCCGCATGAACCATCTCGACGCGGATTCCCATCTCGACCGGATCCTGGCCCCCACGATCTTCTCCGTGCGCACCAGCCGGCGCCTGTTCCGGGGCATGGTGGGACTCACGGAAACGCAGAGCTGGCAGCGCGCCTTCCGGGTGGTGGCCGAACGCAGCCGCTGGGACCTCACCGACGATCTGGTGGAGCGGCAGATGGCAGTCGCGTTCCAGTTCGTGATGGAGGTGCTGGCGCAGGGCGACGAGGCCCGGCCGCGGCGGCTGGATCCCGCCGGCGAGGCCTCGCTGACGCTCGCGAAGCGGATGCGGCTGGACGTGATGCGCAACCGGATTCCCAGCGACAGCTGGCGGCTCGCGAAGCTGGCGGACGAGCGGTTTGGCGGGCTCCCCGGGGAGCTCCCGTTCTGGGAGGCGTCCGCGTCGCAGCGTCCCTGGCGAGACCGCGTACGGCGCGTCGCCGGGCTCGACTAGTCGTCGAGCCCGCACCGACGCCGGGCGCCGCACCGCACGCCGCCGGGCCACGACACGGGGCTCAGGCGCCGTCCCACGAGCGTTCCAGGCCGGCGTACGCCACGAGCAGCTGTTTTGTGCCGACCTCCGGATCGTCGAACTCCACGTCCACCTTGAGCTCGCGCCCGCGCCCGGCCAGGCCGCGGATCGTGCCCTGCCCGAACCGGCGGTGGCGCACCCGTTCTCCCTTCACGTACCGCGGCGCGTCCTGCGACTCGTCTTCCACCGTGAACGTCACGCCGAGCGGCACGTCCGGCTTGCCGCCGAACCAGGCGTCGGTGCTCGGCCGTCCCCGCCGACGCAGGGCCTCGACGCCGAACACGCTGCTGCTGCGGTGTTCCTCGACGACCCCCGGCGGCAGCGCCTCGAGAAAGCGCGACGCCATGCCCGGCAGCAGCTGGCCGCCCCGACGGCGGGCCCGGGCCCACGTGAGGTAGAGCCGGTCGCGGGCCCGCGTGATCGCCACGTAGGCGAGCCGCCGCTCCTCCTCGGCTCCCGCGACCGTCTCCAGCGCGCGGCTCAGCGGAAACAGCCCATCCTCGAGACCCGTCACCGCCACGACCGGCCATTCCAGCCCCTTCGCCGTGTGCACCGTCATCAGCGTGATCCCGTCCGGATCGCCGCCAACCTGCTCGTCCGACGTGGTGAGAGCGGCGGTCGCGAGGAAGCGCTCCAGCGGCGTCCCGGACTCGTCTGCGTCGCCTCCGTCGATCTCCTCCGACCACTCCGCGGCCGCCGCGAGCAGTTCGCGGACGTTCTCGATGCGATCGCGTCCCTCCGGTCCGTCGGTTTCGAGGTGGGCTTCGTACTGCACCGCTTCGATCACCCGCTCGAGCAGCCCCGCCGGGGTCGCCGTCGCCGCCTCCGCGCGCAGCCGCGCGCACAGCGCGGCAAACTCCTGCAGCGCGCGCTTCGCCTGCGGCCGCAGCTCGGGGATGCGGTCGGCGATGGCGGCGGTCTCGAGCAGCGCCCGGCGCCACTGCCCGGCCGCCGCCTGCAGGCTCGCCAGGCTCGCCAGCCCGAGCCCGCGCCGCGGCACCTGGACCGCCCGCAGGAACGCCTCGTCGTCGGCCGGATTCACGATGAGTCGCAGATACGCGATCAGGTCCTTCACCTCCCGCCGGTTGTAGAAGCTCACCGCCCCCACGATCTGGTACGGCAGGCCGGCGCGGCGCAGCGCTTCCTCCAGGGCGCGCGACTGCGCGTTGGTGCGGTACAACACCGCGAAATCGCCATGCGCGTAGTGCTCCTGCGCGGCCCGCGTGGCGAACTCGCGCGTGAGCCACTCGGCTTCGTCGCGCTCGTCGGCGGTGGCCACGACCTGGATCGGTGTCCCGCCGGCACGCGCCGTGAACAGCGTCTTGCCCAGACGCTGCGTGTTCTCGGCAATGAGGGCGTTCGCGGCGTCCAGGATGACCGACGTCGACCGGTAGTTCTCTTCCAGCCGCACGACCGTCGCCGCGGGGAAGTCGCGCTGGAAGTCGAGCATGTTGCGCACGTCGGCGCCGCGCCACGAATAGATCGACTGGTCGTCGTCGCCCACGGCGCAGATGTTGGTGTGCCGGCTCGCGAGCGAGCGGACCAGCAGATACTGCGCGCGGTTCGTGTCCTGGAACTCGTCCACCAGCACCGCCCGGAACCGCTCCTGGTAGACCGCCAGCCGGTCGGGATGCTCGCGGAACAGGGTGAGTGGATGGAGCAGCAGGTCGTCGAAGTCCATCGCGTTGGCGGCGCGGAGCGCACCCTCCAACGCGTGATAGATCTCGGCCGCGACGCGTTCCACCGGTTCGGCGGCCGCGGCCGCCAGCTCCTCGGGGGGCACGAGCCGGTTCTTCGCCCCGGAGATGATGGCCTGCACGAGTTTCGGCGGATACGCCTTGGGCGCGTACCCGCCCTGCTCGAGCAGCCGCTTGATCAGGGCCAGCCGGTCGGCTTCGTCGTAGATCGTGAACTGCGGGGTGAATCCCAGCCGCCGGGCCTCGCGCCGCAGCAGCCGGGCCGAGAGCGAGTGGAACGTACCGATCCACAGGCCGACGGGCTCCCGCCCGAGGAGGGTGGCCACGCGGTGCCGCATCTCGCGCGTCGCGCGATTGGTGAACGTGGTGGCGAAGATGCGGTCGGCTGGGATGCCCTGCTCCGCCACGAGATGCGCCAGCCGTGCGGTGAGCACGCGGGTCTTGCCCGAGCCCGCCCCGGCGAGCACCAGCAGCGGGCCGCGCGCGTGCTCGACGGCGGCGCGCTGTGGCGCATTGAGGGTCAGCGTCGTCATCCCGCCGCCAGCGGCAGCTCGAGCACGAACTCCGTGCCCGCCGCGGGCGCCGCGAGCGTGAGCCGGCCGTCGTGCATGTCCTCCGCGATCCGGCGGGCGAGGGCCAGCCCGATGCCCCACCCGCCCTGTTTGGTCGTGACCCCGGGCTCGAACAGCCGCGTCCGCACCTCCGGCGCCACTCCCGGCCCGTCGTCGTGCACCGCGAGATACGCCCGGGTCGCGCTGCACTCGAGCCGCAGCGTGATGGTGCCCCCCCGTCCGCGCAGCGCGTCGATCGCGTTGCGCACGAGGGCCTCCAACGCCCACTCGAGCAGGACCGGGTCGCCGGTGACGAACGGACCGGCGCCCGGCGCGCGGACCGCGAAGCGCACCTGATGCGCGTGCTTCGGGAGGCGCGGCTCGAAATACGTGACCGTGCGCTCGACCAGCGTGCCGAGGGCCACCCGGTCGCGATGCGCGGGCCGCCCGATCCGTTCGAACCGCTGCGCGACCCGATGCAGCCGGTCGAGGTCGGCCAGGAGATGCCCGGCGATCTCCCCCGTATAGCCGTCCCGCTCCAGCAACCGATCCACCCACGCGGCCGCGCTCATCAGCGGGGTCCCGAGTTGATGGGCCGATTCGCGCGCCATGGCGACCCACAGCCGGTCCCGGTCGCGGTCCACCGCCGTCCGGTACGCCCAGATCCCGGCCGCCACGGCGCTCACCAGCAACGCGAGTTGCAGGATGCCCAGGAGTCGCAGCCGCTGCCCGATCGGCAGGCGGCCGTAGTGCACCTCCCCGAGCGACGCCACGACGATCGGCGGGTTCGACTGATCGAGGCGCCGGATGTAGGCCACCACCCGTGGGTCTTCCGGGGGGGCGTCGAACGGCAGATTGACGGTCTGGGTGGGCCGGCCGGCCGTGTCGGTGATCACCACGGGCAGCTCGGTCTGGCGGATCTCGGTCACGATGTCGAGCAGGGCCTCGGTCTGCGCCGTCGCCGCCGTGTCGTTCAGCGCGGCGATGACCCGACCGTAGATGCGCGACGCCTGCTGCGCCTCGCTCTGGAGGTGGCGCGAGAGATTCCACGCCTGCCAGAGCGAGACGGCGCTCAACAGGACGACCAGGCCCAGCACGACCTCGGGCCCGAGTTGCCGGAACCGGCGCGGGAGCCTAGGGGGCACGGGGCGCGAGCCGGTCGGTCCCCAGAAAGGGGACCAGCGCCGTCGGAACCTCCACCGAGCCGTCCTCGCGCTGGTAGTTCTCGAGCAACGCGATGATCGTGCGCGGGAACGCGAGCCCCGACGCGTTGAGCGTGTGCACGAACTCGGGTTTCGCGCCGGGGGCCGGCCGGTACCGGATGTTCGCGCGACGCGCCTGGAAATCGGTGAACGTGCTCGCGCTCGACACCTCGAGCCACGCCCCGACCCCGGCGGCCCAGACCTCGAGGTCGTACGTCTTGGCGCTCGCAAACCCGATGTCCCCGCTCGCCAGCAACACGACCCGGTAGGGCAGCTCCAGCCGGCGCAGGACGGTTTCCGCATGCCCCAGCAGCGCGGCGTGCTCCGCCGCCGAGGCCTCCGGTCGGCAGAAGCGGACCAGCTCGACCTTGTCGAACTGATGCACCCGGATCAGGCCGCGCGTGTCTTTCCCGTGCGCGCCCGCCTCGCGGCGGAAGCACGGCGTGTACGCCGCGTACGCCAGCGGCAGCGCCTCGCCGGCGAGCACGTCGTCCCGATGGATGTTGGTGACCGGCACCTCGGCGGTCGGGATCAGGTAGAAGCCGTCCGCGGTCACGTACATGTTGCCTTCGTGATCCGGCAGCTGCCCGGTGCCGCGGGCCGTGTCGGCGTTGACGAGATACGGCGGCTGCACCTCGACGTACCCGTGTTCCGTGGTGTGGAGGTCCAGCATGAAGTTCGCCAGCGCGCGCACGAGGCGGGCGCCGAGGCCCGTGAAGAGCGGAAACCCGGAGCCGGCGATCTTGGCGCCGGTGGGCAGGTCGAGGAGACCGAGCGCGGCGCCGAGATCCCAATGCGGGCGGGGCGGGAAGGCGAACTCCGGGGGCTCACCCCACGTGCGCACGACGGCATTGGCGCTGGCGTCGCCGCTCGGCACGTCGGGCAGCGGCAGATTGGGAACCTGCAGCAGCAGCTCGTCGAGCTGCGCATCGACCGCGCGCACCTCGTCGTCGAGTGCCGTGATGCGATCGCTCAGCGTCTTGAGGCCGGCCAGCAGGCCCGTCGCGTCGTCCCCGGCTTTCTTCCGCCGCCCCACGTCCATCGAGCGCTCGTTCCGCTCGGCCTTGAGCGCCTCGACTTCGACCAGCAACTCGCGGCGTCGACGGTCGAGGGCCAGCGCGTCGTCGACGCGCGCGGGGAGCGCGGCCGCGCGACGTGCGAGCGCCGCCCGCACGCGGTCGGGCGCATCGCGAATCTGGCGGATGTCGATCACGGTCTAGTCGGCGGGCAGACCCGGTTCGAGCCCGCGGTAGCCGCAGTTCCGGTTGATGAGAAACTCGAGCGTGATGGTGCGCTGCTGCAGGTCGACGCCGAGCACGTGGAACTTGCCGTACCGCGGCAGCGACCCGGCGAGCGCGCACTGGGAGCTGCTCGACCGCGACCGCACCACGAACACGCTCCCCGCAGCGACGGCGACGGCACTGTCGGCCACGTAGCCCTCGCGCGGAGCGGTCAGGACGCCGGCGAACGACTCCGTCGACACGAGAATGCCGGCCTCCGGGAAGAGGCCCAGGGATCCCGGCGGGTAGAGGAGCGGCGTTCCCGCGGCGGCGATGTCGAACGCGAAGTCGAAGGGGAGGTTGCGATCGGTCCGCGCCGTCGTCGCCTCCACCACGTTGAACGCGCTCGGCGCGCTCAGCGGTGTGCCGCTGAGCGCAAAGAGCACGGTCGTGTCGATGACGTTGTCCACCTGCGCGGGCGGCAGCGCGTTGGGATTGCTGCAGGCCACGACCGCGGTGGCCCCGATCAGGGCCAGGCCGCCAAAGGTACGATATGGCAATGAGATAGCGTGCATGGATTGTGGCTGAAGCTTAGCCGCGGCCCGAGGGGCGGTCAACCTCCGCGCCGTGCGTGTTTTTCGCTTGACTTCACTGTGGGCCACCTCTAGCTTGGCCGCCATGTCGACCATCCGCGACGTGGTGCACGCCCTCGCGCGCCGTCCCGGCGTCAAGGCGGCGATCGTGCTCGGGCACGACGGCCTCCCGATCGATTCCGTGTCCGCCAACGGGCTGGATCCCGACAGCGTCGCCGCGCTCGTGCCGCCGCTCGTGTCCGCCTGCCGGCAGCTCGGCGACACGGCCGCATGCGGCGCGTTCACGGCGGGCGCCGTCGAGTTCGACGACGGGCTGGCTGTGGTGGAGTTGCTCACGTCCGAGACGCTGCTCGCGCTCGTCGTCGCCCCCGGGACCAACGTAGGGGCCTTGCTCTACGAGCTCCGCAAGCACCGGGCGGCCATTGCCGGTCTGCTGTGATCCCCCCGTCGGGGTGACGCGGTGAACCGCTGGGCGGTCGTGCTCGCGGGCGGTTCCGGCACGCGCTTCTGGCCCCTCTCTACCCCCGCCCGACCAAAACAGTTTCTTCCGCTGGCCACCTCGGTGCCGCTGCTCGTCGACGCCGTGCGCCGGCTCGAGGGGCTCGTGCCGCCCGAGCGCGTACTCGTCGTCACCGGTCGCGCGCACGCGGACGCCACCCGGCAGCAGCTGGCCGCGGTGGCGCCGGTCCACGTCCTCGCCGAGCCGCGGGCGGCGTCCACCGGGCCCGCGCTCGCGTGGGCCACGACGCACATCGCCGCGCGCGACCCGGCGGCGGTCGTGTTGTCGCTCCACGCCGACTGGTGGGTGGGTGACGCCGAGGGCTTCCGCGAGGCGGCCGGGCGGGCGTTCGCCGCCGCCACCACCCACGATGCGCTGGCGACCGTCGGTATCGAGCCCACCCGTCCCGACACGGGGTACGGATACATCGAACGGGGCGACGCAGTGGGAGACGGCGTCTGGGGCGTCACGCGCTTCACCGAGAAACCGGACGCCGCCCGGGCCGCCCGGCTCGTGGCCGGCGGCGCCCTGTGGAACAGCGGCCTGTTCGCCTGGACAGCCGCGCGCTTCGCCGCGGAAACGGCGGCTCACGCCCCCGAAATCGCCCCGCACCTGGCGCTGCTCGGGCGCGGCGACGTGGAGGGCTTCTTCCGCGCCGTCACCCCCATCGCCATCGACGTCTCGCACTTCGAGCGCAGCACGCGCGTGGTCGCGGTCGCCGGCCGGTTCGGCTGGGACGACGTTGGCACGTGGGCCGCGCTGCGGCGTGTCCGGTCGTGCGACGCGCAGGGGAACGTGGTGGTGGGTTCGGCGTTCGTGCGCGACGTCGCCGACACGGTCGTGTGGGCCGACGACGGACCGGTGGTCGTCGACGGCGTGCGCGGGCTCGTCGTCGTGCGCGCCAACGGGCAGGTCCTGGTCACGACGCTGGAGCGCGCCACCGAGCTCAAGGCCCTGCTCGACGCCATGCCGCGCGACGTGCGCGAGGGGTCGTAGGAGTTCCCATGCCGGATGTCTATCTCCTCGAACCGGCCGTCTCGTCCGCCTGGGCGCCGTTCCAGGCCAGCCGTCCCGTGGCCGAGCTGCGCGCGGGCGCCTGGCTCATCCGCGAGCGCTGGGAAGCGGTGGCCGACGGGGAGACGCACGCGATCTTCGCGCCGGACCACCTGCACGCCTTCGTCGAGGACGGCGCGCCTCCGGTGACCCCGCGCGCCGCCGTGCGCGGTCCGGCCATCGTGGGGCGTTCGGACTTCGCGCCGTCCGGTGTGGCGCCCGACCTCCCCACCGGACCGGCGCGCCTCGTCAACGACGACGTGACGGTGGGATGGTGGGTGCCCGCGGGCGCCACGTGGACCGAGGCGTCCGACGACGGCGCGGCGGTGCCGCTCGAGGGGATGCAGCTGCACGGCGCGTACGACGTCGTCTCCGCCCTGGAGCATTTTCTCCAAGCCGACACCATGGACTTCCTGCGTGAGGGCGGCGATCACCTGCCGGACGGCTCCATCGCGATCGGCGATCCCAACGAGATCGTCCTGCTCGGCTGCGTGGTGGAGCCGGGCGTGGTCTTCGACACGCGCCACGGCGCAATCGTGATCGAACAGCACACGCACGTGCGGAGCGGCACGCGGCTGGAGGGCCCCCTGTACATCGGCCCGGGCTGTCAGGTCCTAGGCGGGCCGATCGCGTGGTCGGCGGTGGGACCGCGCTGCAAGGTGCGCGGGGAGATGACGGAGGCCGTGTTTCTGGGGTACGGCAACAAGTCCCACGACGGCTTCCTGGGGCATTCCGTGATCGGCCGGTGGGCCAACCTCGGCGCGGGCACGACGACGTCCAACCTGAAGAACAGCTACGGATTCGTGCGGCTGCAGGTGGGCTCCGACCGGATCGAAACCGGCCGCCAGTTCCTCGGGAGCCTCGTGGGCGATCACGCCAAGACAGCGATCGGCACCATGCTCTCGACCGGCACGATCGTGGGGGCCGGGGCCAACCTGTTCGGGGTGAGCCAGGCGCCCGCTTACGTCCCGCCATTCGCGTGGGGCGCGAAAGGCGAGGTGATGCGGCTCGACGGATTCCTCACGACCGCGCGCCGCGTGCTAGCGCGCCGTCAGGTGGAGGTCACCGACGCCGTCGAGGCGATGCTCACCGCCCTCTACACGCAGGCGACCGGCGCATGAAGCTCGCCGTCCTGGGCTCCGGCAGCCGCGGCAATGCGGTCGCGCTCCGGACGCAGGGCCACACACTCCTCGTGGACGCCGGGTTCGGCCCACGCGCGCTCGAGCGGCGCGCCGAGGAAGCGGGCGTGCCCCTCGCCCCGCTCGCCGGCATCGTGCTCACGCACGAGCACGGCGACCACGCCCGCGGCGCCGCGGCCCTCGCGGCCCGACACGACTGCCCGGTGTTCGCCAGTGCCGGGACGCTCCACGCCCTCGCCGGCGGCGGGCCGAGGAGCATTCTGCTTCCCCCTTACGGCGGCGCCCTCACGATCGGCCCATTCACGGTGAGCGCCGCACGGACGGCGCACGACGCACGCGAGCCGGTGGCCGTGGCGATCACGAGCCTGGCGGGGCACAAGATCGGGGTAGCCTACGATCTGGGGCGGCCCACCGCCGCCGTGCGTCACCTGCTGCGCGACTGCTCGGTCCTGCTGCTGGAAGCCAATCACGACGAGGTGCTGCTACGGACCGGTCCCTATCCCGCCAGCGTGCGGCAGCGCATCGGCGGCTCCACGGGCCATCTGTCGAACCGCGCGGCGGCGGCCCTGGCGGCCGAACTGTGCGGGCCCCGACTCGAGGCCGTCGTGCTGCTGCATCTGAGCGAGCAGTGCAACACGGCGGTGCTGGCACGCCGCGCCGTGGTGGCGGCGTTGCGGGAACGGCAGTTTCGGGGACGGGTGCTGGTCGCCAGCCAGACGACGCCGCTGGCGGCGCTCAGCCTGCGGGGGCCGAGTCAGCTGACACTGGCTCTTCCGGCAGCGGGTCCGACTCCTCCAGCGCGGTGACCGCCGGTTCCCACTCCCGGATCATGCGGGTGAACGCGTGGGCCATCTCGCCATCGAACTCCACGCCCGCGCGCTCCTCGATGTACGCCAGGATCTTGTCCGAGGGCCAGGCGTCGCGGTAGGGCCGATCGGTCCGCAGCGCGTCGTACACGTCGCAGACGTGCACCAGACGGCTCGCTGCATGACACTCCCGGGCGTAGGTCAGGCGCGGATAGCCACCCCCATTGATCATGATGTGGTGCTCGTACGCCACGACCGCCGCGAGATCGAGATCTGGCTCGGTGGCGATGATGATCTTGGCGCCCTCCGCCGGGTGCGCGGCCATGACCTCCCGCTCCTCCGCCGTGAGCTTCTCCGCCTTGTTCAGGATGTCCGCCGGGACCCGCACTTTCCCCAGATCGTGCATGAGTCCCGCCACCCCAAAGGCCCGCACGTCCCGCGCGCCCAGACCGACCCATTCGGCCAAGGCCATCGCGAGCACCGACACGTTGATCGAGTGGGTGGTCGTGTACTCGTCGAACTCCCGCAGGCGGAGCAAGGGCAGGACCAGCTGCTGATCGCCGTGCATGGCCACCGAGAGCCCTCGCACGACCGCTTCGGCCTCCGCGAGGGGCAGGCCGCCCGATTGCGTCAGCTCCTCGTGGATCCAGCGGACCGTCTCCGCCTCTTCCTGGAGCGTGAACCGGATCGTCGCGGTCGGCGCGGCATCGAGCCGCTCCTGCTGCCCCTCGATCCCGATCAGGCCGTAGCGGATTCCGCTCGGACGCGTCGGCCGGGCTTCGGCGGAGTCGACGTCCTTGAACGCGAGCCGCGCGTTGACGAGATCGAGGAACTCCTCCAGCTCGTCGCGCGAGACGGAGGAGTCGAAGCGGAGCCGCTGGATCCCGATCTCGGCCAGGCGCCGACTCCAATCCCACGCCCGCAGGTCGCGCAGCGGACGGTCCTGGTAGACCACCTCGTCGCCGAGGAACGAGAACGTCGGGCGGGGCGCCTCCGCGAGCAGGTCGCGCAGTTTCTCGTAGACGGCGTCGAGCGCGCGCTCGCGCGCCGCGTGTCCCTCCGGATACAGGGCCAGCGCGGAGAGGGCCTGGGCGAACCCGTGCAGAAACGCGACGGACGCGGACATGCGCTACGGTTCCTCGTCCACGGTGCCCAGCGCGGCGGCGGCGATGTCGGGATCGCGGGACCGAGCCGCCACCGCCAGCGCCGCCCGGACCCGGGGGTCCTGCGTGTAGCGGGAGAGCGCGGCGAGGGCCGCCAGGTACTCCGGGCTCTTGGGCTGCGGCTTGACGCCCAGCAGCGAGCGCCGCGGGGCGGCCAGCGTCAGCAACGTCTCGAGCGCCGCCGCATGGGGCGCGCTGCCGAGCACGCGAATGGCCGCCGTGCGCTGGTCGGTGTTGCCCCCGGATGCCGCGCGGCTCGCCAAGAGCGGAATGGCCGTTTCGGGGCAGCCGCGCGCCGCGGCCGTGATCGCCAGGCGGACGGCGTGGTCGTCCGGGTCGGCGAGGCCCAGCGTGATGGCCCGCTCGCGCGTGGCGGGATCCCGTAGCAGGATGCGCAACGCCTCGCGCCGCACGCGACCGTCGGCATGGCTCGCGTAGGCGGCGGCATCGAACCCCGCCGGCAGCGCCGGCAGCTCGCTGAGCAACGCGAGCATGTTGCGCACCACGAACCAGCGTTTGTCCGTCAGACGGCCGACGACATGCGGGCCCACGTCGTTCCCGAGCGCCACGAGCCGGGCGAGCAGGAGGCGACGCGTCTGGCTGTTCTCGGCGGCGATGAGCGCATCGAGCAGCGCGTCGGCCGCGCCAATCCTGAGGTGCTGGAGCAGCTCGTCCACCAGGGACACATCGAGCGGCTCCTGCGCGAGCACCCGCTCGAGCTGCCCTGGTGACGCCAGCCGCGCGCGGAGCGCGCGGGTCGCCGTCGGCGCGTCGGCCGCGCGGAGCGCATCCAGCATGGGTTTCAACTCGCCCTTCTCGAGTAGCACGTCGACGGCGCGTTCCACCGCCGGTCCCGTCACATCCAGCTCGAGGGCCATCTCGAGCATGCGACGCGGCTCGGGCAGGTAGCGCTGGTCGACGGCCGTCGCGAACAGCGGCGCCGAGGTCGACATCCGCTGCAACGCCACCCGATACTCGTCGGGATTGGGGTCCTTGAGCGACCAGTTACGGATCAGCGCCGCCACTTGCTCCCGCATCGACGCGTCCGCCGTCACCTTGCGGCGGCCCCGCCCGGTCTCCGCATGGCGGGCGAGTTTCTGGAGCATGCGCAAGAGCGAGTGCGAGACCGTCTGCGTGCGCGTGTCGGACGCGGCCTGCACGAGGTCGAGCACCGCTTCCGCCGCGAGCCCCTCCGAGGCATTGAGCAGAAACCAGCGCCGCTGCCCCGCATCGCCGCCCATGTCCAGCAGGCGACTCATGGTGCTCTGGTCGAGCGACGACACCATCTGCGAGACCTTGCGGCGCAGCGCGGTCGACTCCACCGATTGGCCGGTCTTGAGCTCCTCGGCGATCTGGAGCAGGTAGCCCACGATCACCTGGTCGTACGCCTGATCGCGGCCGTGGGCGTCGATCGCCTTGGCGACTTCCGTGGGGTCGAGATCCTCGTCGGCGTCCGACTCCCGGTCATCCTTCCCCTGCTGCGACTCGGACGCAAGCGCCGCCCGCGCGAGCCCGAGCCACAGCTGCGCCGCCCGCGTGCGCACGGCCCGGGCCTCCTCGTCGGCGGGGAGCGCGGTATCCTGGTGTGCAAAGCGCAGCCGATCGTAGCTGAGGGAGTAGAACCGCACGCGCGGCCAGACCCGCTCCGCGAACTTCGGGTCGAGGCCTACGGGCTGGCCGGTGCGGTCGGGATCGGCCGCCACGGTCTTGAAGAACTCGTGCAGCTCGTTCGGCTGGGCGCCGCGACTGATCTTCACGGCGCCCAGGTGATGCTTGTGCAGGCGCGCCGCGAGGTCGCGGAGCACGGGGTGCTTCGGATCCGTGGCGACGCCCTCGATCACGAGCTGGTTCCGCGCGACGCCGAGCGACAGCGATTCCTGGGCGGCGAGCACCTCGCCGAGGAGCCGCAACACGTGATCGACGGTCGGGGCGAGCGACGGGTGGCCCTCGGGATACATGGCGTAGCGGTGGAGGGCAATCGAGAGCTGAATCAGGAAATCGCGCAGCTCGCGCGTGAAACTCGCCGCCTGCTTGGCTGGCGCGGCGGTGGGCTCGGGCGTCACGAGGGCGCGCCGGCGTGCGCTCCCGCCAAGGGCGTCATGGCGTGTCGCCGGGCGCCGTGGCGCGCCGGTGCATGGGTGGGGCCGACGGGAGCGGGACCGTGTCGGGGCGAGCCGGCGCCGGCCCCACGCGGTCGAGGACGACCGGCTCCTCGAGGTCCCCCCCCGAGAGCGTGAGCTTCCGGCCGGCGACGACGAAGTTGTACACCATCCACTCGTCGCCGAGCGCGATGAAGATCGAGTCCGCCACGATGCGCCACCGCACGGTCTCGTCACCGAAGCTCGCCGAGCTGTCGCTCCGGACGATCACGGTCTGGGGACCGTCGGGCGTCTTGGCCCGCCACGTCCCCTCGAGCCGCGGGGCGCGCTGCGCAGTCGCCGGCGTCAGGACACACGCCAGCAGCAGCGCGACGAGCAGCGAACGGATACCCATGCGGATAAGTTACTCCCAACCGGAACCGGATGCCACGCGGTGCGGGCTTGCGTTGCGACGCCGACGCCCTGTGTACGCCGCCCGGGCATTCCGAGTTCCAGCACGCGGCGTGCCCCGTGATCTACATCACGTACCGGCCCGGCCCGCCACCCATTCCCGATCCGCCCAGGGAGCTCTCATGCGCCTCCACGTCCGCCTCACCGTCGGTTCCGTGCTTGGGGTCGCCGGCGCCCTCGCCGTCACCACACCGCTGACCGCCCAGCAGGCCTCCCGCCGGCCCGTCCATACGTACTCCATCGTGGCCGTGGACAGCGTCACGGGCGAGATCGGCGTCGCGGTGCAGTCGCACTGGTTCAGCGTCGGAAGCATGGTGACCTGGGCCGAGCCGGGGGTGGGCGCGGTGGCGACGCAGTCGTTCGTGGAGCCGGCCTACGGTCCGCGCGGGCTCTACCTGATGCGGACGGGCGTGTCGGCGCCCGCCGCCCTCGCCGCCCTGCTCCGCGCGGATCCCGACAGCCAGGTGCGCCAGGTGGCGATGATCGACGCCACGGGGCGCGTGGCGGCGCATACGGGCTCGCGCGACATCCCCGCCGCCGGCCAGCACGTGGGCCGGTGGTATTCCGCGCAGGCGAATCTCATGCGCAACGACCGCGTGTGGCCGGCGATGGCGCGCGCGTTCGAATCCACGACGGGCGACCTCGCCGACCGGCTGCTCGCGGCCCTCGACGCCGCCGAGGCGGCGGGTGGCGACATTCGCGGGAAGCAGTCGGCGGCGCTGGTGGTGGTGAGCGGCGACCGCGCCGCGCCCGCGTGGCAGAAGACGTTCGATCTCCGCGTGGAAGACCATCCCGACCCGCTCGGCGAACTCAGGCGTCTGGTGACCATGGCGCGCGCGTACCGCGCGGCCACCGACGGCGACAACTACGTCGCCGTCGGCCAGATCGACTCGGCGCTCGCGAGCTACCGCCGCGCGTCGGAGTTCCTGCCAGACTCGGCGACCAACGGCGAGCTGATCTACTGGGTGGCGGTGACCGTGGCGGACCTGGGCCGGGTCGACGACGCGATCCCCCTGTTCCGGCGCGCGTTCCGGCAGGACCGGAGCTGGGCCGAGTTGCTGCCGCGGCTGCCGGGCGCGGGGCTGTTGCGGGCCGATTCGGCCACGATCCGTCGGATCACACGCGAGGCCTCGCGGTAAGCGGGGTTTGGCGCGAGCGGCCAACCGGTTGTTGTGGCGCGGTTTCTGCACCTTCAGACTCGGGACGTCAACCCGAGCCTGGAGTGTCCGTGCGCACACTCAGATATCTTGTTGCTGGGCTTGCAGTTGCGACTCTCGCAGCATGTGGCGACGTTGCCGCACCAGCGGTGGCGCCGCTCGACGGGGCTTGGACCGGGGCCGTCGCCGCGCCCGCCATCAACCTGGAACTCCACCTCGAGGAGTCTGGCCGAGGCGCCGGGCAGCCGGGCCTTCCCGCCAAGACTATCACGGGCACGGGCCGGATCTGGGGAGCGGGCCCGGAGTTGTCGCTCACGGTCACCGGCACCAAGGCGGGCACGGAGTTGGATCTGCTGCTCGAATTGGCCGACGACTACGCGCCGATCCAGTTCGTGGGCGACCTGCACGCCAGCGGCACGGTCGCGACCGGGACGCTCACCGGCTCGGGCATCGTGGAGCAGCCGATCACGCTGGAGCGGCGGTAGCGGCGGGCAGGACGGGAACGACGCGAACGAAGGACGCCCCGGGGACTGCTCCCCGGGGCGTCCTATTTACTACCTCCTGCCAACCACTGACCGTCTAGCCGTCGCTCCGTCTAGCCGTCCAGCGGTCTAGTACATCCCGCCCATGCCCCCACCGGGCGGCATCGCGGGCATCTTCTCGTCTTCCTTCTTCTCCACCACCACGCACTCGGTGGTGAGCAGCAGCGAGGCCACCGACGCCGCGTTCTGCAGCGCGGTGCGCGCCACCTTGGTCGGGTCGATCACGCCGGCCGCCACCAGATCTTCGTACTCGTCGGTCTGCGCGTTGTACCCGAAGTTCTTCTCCTTCGAGGTACGGACCTTCTCAACCACGATCGAGCCCTCGGCGCCCGCGTTCTGGGCGATGATCCGCATGGGCTCCTCGAGCGCGCGGCGCACGATCTCGACGCCGACCTGCTCGTCCTCTTCCGCCACCTTGACCTTCTTGAGCGCGTCCTGCGCCCGCAGCATCGCGACGCCGCCGCCGGGCACGATGCCCTCCTCCACGGCCGCGCGGGTGGCGTGCAGCGCATCCTCGACCCGCGCCTTCTTCTCCTTCATCTCGGTCTCGGTCGCAGCGCCCACGTTGATGATGGCGACGCCGCCCGCGAGCTTCGCCAACCGCTCCTGCAGCTTCTCGCTGTCGTAGTCGGACGTGCTCTTCTCGATCGCTGCCTTGATCTCCTGGATCCGGCCCTGGATGTCCTTCTCCTTGCCGGCCCCGTCGACCAGGGTCGTGTTGTCCTTGTCGATCACGATCCGCTTCGCGCGACCGAGGTCGCTGAGCGCGGCGTTCTCGAGCTTGAAGCCAACTTCCTCGCTGATCACCTTGCCACCGGTGAGCACCGCCACGTCCTGCAACATCGCCTTGCGGCGGTCACCGAAGCCGGGCGCCTTCACCGCACACACCTTGAGGGTGCCGCGCAGCTTGTTCACGACCAGCGTGGCCAAGGCCTCGCCCTCGACGTCCTCCGCGATGAGCAGCATGGGCTTGCCGGTCTGCGCCACCTTCTCGAGCACCGGCAGCAGGTCCTTCATGGCGCTGATCTTCTTGTCGTGGATCAGCACGTAGCCGTCCTCGAGGATGGCTTCCATCTTCTCGGGGTCGGTCACGAAGTAGGGCGACAGGTAGCCGCGGTCGAACTGCATGCCGTCCACGGTCTCGAGCGTCGTCTCGAGGCCCTTTGCCTCTTCGACGGTGATCACGCCGTCGTTGCCGACCTTCTCCATGGCGTCGGCAATGAGGTCGCCGATCTCCATATCGTTGTTGGCCGAGATGGCGCCCACCTGCGCGATCTCCTTCTTGCCCGAGGTTTTCACCGAGAGCTTCTTGAGCTCGTCGACGACGACGTCCACGGCCTTGTCGATGCCGCGCTTGATGGCCATCGGGTTGATGCCGGCCGTCACGCTCTTCAGTCCCTCGCG
>Ga0224512_10000524_pt1 | contig 40526 bp, 36 predicted proteins | sample SF_May12_sed_USG_4_FD_169103 | JGI IMG/M metagenome (GOLD analysis project Ga0224512, IMG submission 169103) | Sediment microbial communities from San Francisco Bay, California, United States - SF_May12_sed_USGS_13 | ecosystem: Environmental > Aquatic > Marine > Sediment | place: USA... | reverse complement strand
CTGCATACGAACTCCGCCATAGGCGCCATACCGCGTCTGCTGGAGACCGGCGTCATTCCGGACATCATGGCCGGCAATATCATCGGCGTCATCGGGCAGCGGCTGGTGAGGAAACTGTGCGTGCACTGCAAGGAGGTTTACGAGCCTACCAAGCTGGAGCGGCAGATCCTGCAGCTGGGCGTTGGCTCCGAGGCGCCTCCGGTATATCGCGCGAGCGGCTGCCAGCGGTGCGACCATTCAGGGTACAAGGGCAGACTGGCGCTGACCGAGCTGCTGCGTTTCGAATCCGAAATCGACGAGCTGGTGGCAAGGCGTGCCACTCAAAGAGAAATACTCAAGGTGGCGAAGAACAGGGGCTATACCACGCTCGCGGAGGACGGGGTCCGGAGGGTGCTTGAAGGCGTGACCAGCATGGACGAGATCTCGCGTGTCATGAACCTGACTGAAGGCATCACCTGACGCGGCCATGGCGTTGATGCAGTACAAGGCCATGGACGAGCGCGGCCGGATTGCTACTGGTCGCATGGAGGCCGCCAACGCCGCCGACCTGGAGCTCAGACTCGAGCGATTGGGTCTGGACCTGGTGAACTTTGCCGAGGCCAAGATCCGTTCCTCCGCATCGTCCGGTACCCGGGTTCCCAGGCGAGAGCTTATCGGCTTCTGTTTTCAGCTCGAGCAGCTGCTGACCTCCGGCGTGCCGGTGGTCGAAGGACTCGTGGACCTGCGGGACTCGGTGGAACACCGCCATCTGAGGGAAGTCATCGCCGGCATGATCGAGTCCATCGAGGGCGGCAAGACGCTCTCCAGCGCGATGGAAGAATTTCCCCACGTGTTCGACGGCGTTTTCGTCAATCTCGTTCGCGCCGGCGAGTTCAGTGGACAGGTTGGACCGGTGCTGAAAAAAATTACCGAGACGCTCAAGTGGCAGGACGAGCAGGCGGCGCAGGTGAAGAAGCTGCTCATGTACCCGATTTTCGTCGGCCTGGTGGTGATTCTGGTGCTCGCTTTCCTGATGACCTATCTGGTTCCCCAGCTCGTAGGCTTCATCAAGAACATGGGTCAGGAGCTGCCGTGGCACACGCAGCTCCTGATCAGCATCTCCAATGTGTTTGTTAACTACTGGTGGGCCATTGTCATCTCGCCAGTGGTCATCGGCTTGGCTCTCATGACGTTCTATAAGCTCAGCCCCGGTTTCCAGTATTCCCTCGATGATTTCAAGCTTCGCGTCTGGGTGATAGGTCCAATACTCAAGAAAATCATTCTTGCCCGGTTCGCCAACTATTTCGCTCTGATGTACGCCTCCGGAATCACTGTATTGGATTGCGTTCGCATCAGTGAGGGCCTGGTGGGTAACAAAGCGGTGGAGGAAGCCACCCGCCGCGCCGGGCGGCAGATCGCGGACGGCGCGAGCATCAGCGCGGGATTCGAGTCCACAGGTCTGTTCCCGCCGTTAGTGCTGCGGATGCTGCGGATGGGTGAGAACACCGGCGGCCTGGACACAGCGTTGCTGAACATCAGCTATTTTTATAACCGGGATGTGGACGAGGCCATGCAGCGGCTCCAGGCCATGATCGGACCGGTGATGACGGTTGTGCTGGGCGGCATCCTGGGCTGGGTCATTCTTTCGGTTCTAGGGCCCATTTACGACCTTATCAGCCAGATTGATTTCTAAGCCGATGGGTAAACGAGTCTTTTACATTTCCAGCGGTCGTCTTTGCGCCTATCCGTTCGGTAAAGGCAGTTTGGGCGATCCGGTGTGGTTCGGCGCCGATGAGCGCGGCCTAAGGGATTTCTCCGTATATCTGGAAAGCGTGCCCAACGATCCGGTTTATGTCCTGGTGGATTTTGTCGAAGAGGACTTCCGCGAAGACACGATGCCGCACGTTTACGGACGTGACCGGCGCGGCCTGATAAAGACCAAACTCAACCGTCTGTTCCGAGACGCCACTTACAGCTGCGCGCTGTTCCAGGGACGTGATGAGTCCGGACGGCGTGACGACAAGATGCTTTTTGCTTCTCTCATTCGGCCGGATCTTCTGGCTCCGTGGATGAGTCAGCTGACTAAACATTCGGTTCCGCTGGCGGGGGTCTACTCGCTCGCGCTGATAAGCGAGCTGCTTTTAAAGTCTCTCAAGATTGACAGTCGCCACGCGCTGATTGTAACGGCCCAGAGCGGCGGTTTGAGGCAGACGTTCTTCCTCGATAAGAAGCTGAAGGTCAGCCGCCTGGCTATTTTGCCCAGCCTCGAGCCAGACCGATACGCTTCGTTTCTCCTCAGCGAAGTAGAAAAAATCCGCCGTTATCTCGTCAGTCTGCGGCAAATTCCCCACGACGCTCCTTTAGACGTTTACATTCTGGGAGATGCCCGCCAGCTCGAAGACATCCGCAGGCAGTCTCCGGATTCCGTCACAACCCGGCATCACTTGGTCTCGCTTCAGCAAGCGGCCAAAGCAGTCGGTATCAAGGGCGAGTTCTCTCAGAACGTGGCCGAGGCCGTTTTCGCCCAGGCCCTCGCCAGAAGGTCGCCGCCGAATCAATACGCGCCGGAATCCGCAACCGGATATTTCCAGCTGTATCGAGCCCGCATCGGGCTAATTGCGGCGAGCATTTTGCTGCTCGTGTCCGCCGTGGGCTTGAGCGGCGTCAAGTTCATGGAAGCCGCGATCGCGGCGCGGGAAACCGATTCAATTCGACGACAGGCGATGTTTTACGACGAGCGCTACCGCGTTGCCCGGGCGCGATTGCCGGAAACACCGGCGGAGTCGCGTCAAATCAAACTCGCGGTGGAGATGGCCGAGAAGCTCATGAGCTACAAGACGAGCCCGCAAAAAATGCTCGTCACTTTGAGCCTCGGTCTGGAAAGATTTCCTCAGTTGCGAATTGATCTCGTCAACTGGAAATCGAGCGTCGATCCCGACGCGCCGGTCGACGGTCAGGGCCAGGGCGCCGCGTCAGCGCAAAATCGCAGCGGAGGCGCTGCGCTGCCGGCTCTGCCTGAAGGGGAAGCGCGTACTCTTTACCAGCTCGCAAATATAAGGGGGCAAATTTCTCCGTTTGACGGCAACTACCGCCGTGCGTTGGATCTGGTGAACGGGTTCGCGGAAACGCTTAGGGGGCTGCCGGGAGTGCATCACGTTCGGATTCAAACTCTGCCGCTGAACGTCGATTCCCAAAGCACGCTTGAGGGCGACGCCATCCGCAGCGCTGGGACCAGGGAAGCGAACTTCGAGCTGCGCATCGCCATCGAGGACAAGCCCGATGAAGCTTGACCAGGTTGACTGGGGCGTACTTAGAAACGCGCTGATCCTGCTGGTTGTTTCCCTGGCGATCAGCGGTGGTCTGCTCAGCAGCAGCTTTTATTTGTGGGACAAGATGAACCGAGAGCATCAGCGGGAGACAAGCGCTTTATCCGCCGTGCGGGCGCAATACCAAAATATCGATGAGGAAGAAAAAATCATTGAGCGTTATCTTCCTCTCTATCGTGCCCTGGAGTCCAAGGGCATCATAGGTAAGGAACGCCGGCTCGACTGGATCGACACTTTGCGGCAGTCGTCGCATCGGGTAGAGCTGCCTAATCTGCGTTACGTCATTGACTCCCAGAGCATCTACCAGCCCGAGTTCCTTGTTCCGGGAGGCTCGTTCCAAATTTACGCCAGCCGTATGCATCTTGATCTCGGGCTGCTCCACGAAGGCGACCTTGAGGCGCTGTTCAACGATCTGGATGCCAACGCAAACGGACTTTATACCGTCTCGAAGTGCGATTTGAGGCGGCTCCACCATCAGACGGAGTTCGTCAAGCGCGCCGATGCCACCAATCTGAAAGCGGAGTGCGGGCTGCGCTGGCTGACCATCAAACGGCCCCGGGCGTCATTGTGATGCGCGCCGGAATAGCTCAAAAAATGTCCTACCTGGCGGGTTTGGCCTTGGCGGCTGCGCTCACGTCTGTGCCTCATGCAGGCGAAGCCCAACGTCTGGGCCGGCTGTTTTCGACCCCTGAGGAACGTGCTTTACTGGATGAGCTGCGGCGCGACCAGCGACTCGTCGAGCCGGAACCGCAGTCCGTTGTGGATATGAACCCTGAAGTCCCGATGTTGGAGCAGGTCACTATCGACGGCGTGGTCCTGCGCAGCAGCGGCGCCAATTCGGCCTGGATCAATGGCCAACAGGTCAGCGGCGGCGCGCGCACCCGCGACGGCGTGCGGGTCGATGCTTCGGCCGCGGGCGATGGCCAGGTCAAGATCACGCTTCCGAGCGGAGCGGACACCATCGATCTCAAACCCGGTCAAAAGATCGACGTGAACAGCGGTGTCGTGTTGGAAGCCTACGAGCGCGCCGATGGCTCCCGCGGGTATTCCGTGTTCAATCGCGTGTCCTCCGACAGCGATGGGAGTTTGGGACAAATTCCCGGCTCCACGCCTCAAGAAAATGCCCCGGTTCAGGAACGAGAGGCGCCAGCCGGACCCGGCGGCGTCCAGTACCCTGAGGCCTTTTTGGAACGGATTCGGCGCGCCCTGCAGGGAAATTAGGCCCAATCCAATGATGGGCAGACGTTCCGCGGAGGCATTTACCGTCCATCACCGTGACCTGTGTCACGCCCCGGGCCTTCGCCTTGCCTGTGGCTGCGGCGCGACCTTTAAACTCTTCTTCGAGCCGTTGAAATTCGAGGTGACCCGCCGGCGCCCTCTTCCGCTCAGTGCGCCTTGCGCCGGTTGGGTTCAGGGCCACTATGCGCAATAACGTCAGCTCCCGAGCAACGCCCCGGCGCCGTCAGAGCGGATTAGCGTTGATTGCCCTTTCTATGCTGCTGGCGATAGTCAGCGTGGGGCTGCTCATGGAAAAGTTGTCCGCCAGGTCCCAAGGGAACGCCGCCCGCGAGCGCAGCTCCAACGAGGTTTTGGCACAAGCCAGGGCCAATCTAATTGCCTGGTCCGTCAGCCATCCCAACGAACCCGGACGCCTGCCCTGGCCCGATCGCAACGGTGACGGTGACTACGACGGCGGGTCGGACTGTGTGACTACGGGTTTCAGCAACACACACCTATTGGGTCGGTTTCCGCACGCGGGCGACGCCACGCCCTGCGACGTGGTTCCCTTCGGCAGCTTTACGGTGGACGGCTACGGCGAACCACTCTGGTACGCGGTGTCGCGAAACCTGCTCTGGAACCGCGGTCAAACCGGTACCGACCCGCCCCTTAATCCAGGACTGCTGGACGGCGCCGCGTCCTATCCCTGGCTCACGGTTCGGGATGAAAACGGCAACGTGGTGTCGAACCGGGTTGCCGCGGTGATCATCGCACCGGGGGTCATCGTCGGAAATCAGGTGAGAACCGGTCCCGCGCCCAATCCGGGTCAATACCTAGACAGCGTAACCATTGGCGCAACCACCTACGACAATTCGGACGCGGATCTGGACTTCATTGTCTATCCAGATTCTCGAAAAACGACCACGGAAAGCGACAGTTTCAACGATCAGCTGCTTTACATCACCATCGACGAGCTCATGCGCCTGGTGGAAAAACGCGTGCTGGGCGATGCGGCGGTCGGGCTTCAGACTTACCGCACCACCCGCGGGCGCTATCCATGGTTGAGCCCGTACCGCGATCCCACGGTCTCCACCGCCAGCGACACCATGACCGGCCGGGTGGACTCCGTGTCCGGCGGCGACCATATCATCGACGCCGACGGCAATTTTCCGCCCAGCGGCTTGGACGATCACATTATCGTCAATGTCACCCGGCGCACCGTTTGGACGATCAAGGACCAGCACGCCCCGGACGACCTGCACATGTTCGGTTCACCCGACTTCCAGCCGGGCGATGCCTACAACATACGTCCGGCGTATAACGGCGTCTGGGGTGGTCTCGTCGGGCTCGCAGGGGACGGCCGCGAGGGCCACATCCCCTTCATCGACGCGTCTGTTGCTGAGAGCTACGCCGTGGCGACGGGATTCACCGTCGCCTGGAGCAACGGCACCGCATCACCGACACCCGGCTGTCTTCCGGTGACATTTCCTCCGTGGCTGACGCTTAGCGGGCTTGGCTGTACCCAGCTTCAGAATTCCTATCAGAGTGGCAGCTTTACTCAGCCGCAGCCCACGGTGCCGACATCGGCGGCGGCTAACGGTGAGTGCATCTGGACCAACATCAACGTCGTGGACTGTTTTTGTCAAACGGCGACGTGCGATGAAACCTCGGAGACGCGAAGTGCTGCATATACCATCGAGATCTGTATAACCAGCTGCTCCAGTCCAGTCAACGTGCCTGTTGAGCGCACTTATACCTACACTTTCGACTACAGCGGAACTGGCACGACTACCAGCGTCGGCAACGTGAAGACGAGGCAGGTGACCAACACCTCGCCCGAGACCATCGCGATGCAGGACAAGATCACAGTGCTCGGCGTCGACTACGTTATCTGGACGGGAACGGTGACGGTGCCGGCCGGGAGCTACGTCATGGACGGGATCTACTTCGATATCGAAGACAGCATCGAATTTCCGGGCTACTTTTTCACTAATCTCTGGCATCACTACGTTTACGCGAAAATCGCCGCCGACCACGTGGCCGTGAACACCATCACCGGCAGCCCGAGCACCGACGACTGCGCAACAGCGGTCCCCTGCGTGGATCTCGAGATTGGTGGAACGACTATACGAAACGACCTTCAGGCCGTGGTGGTGGGTGCGGGCGCGCAGCTTGCCGGGCAGAACCGTGCCAACGGCAACTTGAGCGACTATTTTGAGAACAGTAACGCAACCCAGGCAAACGACACCGTGGATGGCGGCGTCATCGCCGGAACCTTCAATGACCAGGTCCGTGTGATTCGTCCAAACCCGCCATGATTGATGTCCCATTCTCGGCAGGCAAAGTCGCGCCACGGCGAAAATCCGGTGCCGGCTTCACGCTTATCGAACTGGTGGTGGTCCTTGCCGTCGTCGGCTTGCTGCTGGGGGTCATCATGACGCCGCTTGCCACCCAGTTCCGGGTGCGCACCATCAAAGCAGCCGAGCGTAACCTCAGCGATGTCAAAGAAGCGCTCATCGGTTATGCCATGACCAATCGCAGACTGCCGTGTCCCGATACGGACTCGACCCCGGACGGACAAGAAAACCCCCTGGGAGGCGGGACCTGCACGGCACTCGAAGGTTTTTTGCCCTGGAACACCCTGGGGGTGGATGCCTCCGATGTGTGGGGACGGCTGTATATCTACCGCGTGTCGCCCGAGTTCACCCATCCGACAGTACCGGGAACACCGCCCGCCGCCAGTCAGCTCGACCTCAATGACTCCGGCAATATCAATATTGTTGACCGCGCCAGCGACAAATCAGAAATTACCCTAACGACCACCGCCGCTGTGGTCATTGTGTCCCTTGGAGGCAACGGCTATGGCGGTCGGGATACCGACGGCAACTCGCTGGTGGCACCTACCGGCGCCGACGAGCTGGAGAATACCGACAGCGACGTCAAATTCGTGAGGCGAAACTACTCCATCGGCGCTGCCACCTGCAGCGATACCGCCGGCACGACATCGTTCTGCGAGTACGACGATCTGGTCACGTGGATACCCGAACCGCTACTGAAAAGCCACCTGGTAGAGGCGGGACGCTTACCGTGAAAGCGGTAGAGGGTAGATGGTAGATGGGGAGGAGGTAACCCATCGTAGTGCTCCCGATACTCCATCTACCCTATTCCGACATACGACATACGAATATTTTCACCCATTACTCAGCTCGAAACGCACCCCTGAGTCGCCGTGCTCCTTTAGCTTGAGCCGATAGCCCAGCTGCTCCGCCTGAACCGCGGCCTGGTAAAGGCCGATGCCGAGTCCACTGCGCGAATTCACCGGCGCCTTTAATATCGTGGACGCCAGATCGGCGTCGATGCCGCTGCCGGTGTCGGCGACGCTGAGCGCGACATGCTCGCCGTCGGCGTCCAGGCGCGCGATGATTTCGATCCCCGGCTCGGAATGACGTTTCGCCCGCGCGTTTTCCAGAAGGTTTTCCACCACGCTGTCGAAAAGATCTACTGGAATAGGCGAACTGGTTTTAATGTCCGATTCAAACACGATTTCGCCGCCGGCATTGCGCGCCTTCAAATCCGACCACCAGGCATCCAGCTTTCGCCATGAGATGGTGTTGTCCTCGGGCGCCTGCAGCTTGTCCAGGGCAAGCTGCAGGCGATTGGTCAGATGAGGCAGCTGTCTTCTCAACGTGGTTTGCAGCTCAGCTCGGCGCGTTTTGTCCACGTTTTCCACCATCGCCGTGAGTCCGTGCAGGGACTGCAGCAGATTCTTGATATCGTGGGTGACGCGCGCCCCGGTTTCGTGGATCGCCTGAAGCTGCGCGCTTTTCGCGATCTCCTGCTCACGCTCCTTGGCCAGGCGGAAATGCGTAATCAGGCTCAACAGAAGCTTGCAGTGCAGCTGCAGCGCGACGCCCATGGGTCGTTGTGTGTAGACAATGAAGGCGGTACCGGCGCTTTCATGGCGAAATGCGAATTTGCTCTGTTTTCCGGCGCTGCCTGAACGTTCCCCGGTGCGCCACTCTGCTCCGGCAATCCACGAGAGTTCCGACAGCAGCGAAACGGCTGAGTCCATGAACGCCTGCGGCGACTGCTTTTGCCTTGCGAGCCCGGCGAGCTCGGCCAGCCAGTCCTCGAAGGGCGTTCCAATGCTGAGCAAATAGCGCTCCCAGAGCTGACCGATGCCGGCAAACCCGGCCAGCGGACTCCACAGCATGCTGATGGCGAGGAGAAAAAACGCGATTATGAGAATGGTCTGGATCAACGCCTCGGCGTAGGCGGCTCCTGTTGCGTACATGCTGATGAGCGATCCAAGCCCCAGGACAATGGTCAGCAACGATGTGGTCAGGCCGTAAAGAAAGTCCACCGGTCGGACCGTGGTTCCGGTTCTCTCTTGCGGAGGAATGAACAGCAGCACCAGCGGTACGGCAAGCATGCCGTAACGATATATCTCCCGAAACTCGTCGGAGAGCGTACGCACATCAAACATGGGCGGAATGCAGCCGATGAGAATTTCAGAGACGACGAATACCAGGCTGAGCAAGTAGGCGTAGCGATCGCGCGTGCCGACGATGACGCGGCCGCCAAGAAAGCCTGTGAGGATCAGCAGCCAGAACGCCATCAGCCCCCAGTTCAGCCAGGCAATAAATGAAATAGTGACAAGAATGAAAACCAGGGTTCTCGGAATGCCGAGCCGCCGATCGCGGCTCCACATGGGTTGCCACAGCAGGAAAAGGCCGAGGTGGGCCAACATCAGCGATCGGGAAACCGGCTCTGCAAAGTCCCACCACACGGCCACGTGCATCACCATGAGCATGAGTGCCAGCACCTGATGCTCGAGCCGGGTTCCAGAAGTGCCTTCTTTATGAGCCATAGATGCAGCCGAAGTCAGACGATGCCCGTTTTCCAAGTCCGCCGATCAGAATCGCAACTTGCACTATGTATATTAGCAACTGGTGCGCTACGCTTTTTCCAACGCGGCGTTGCCGAACAAAAATCTCAGAGGATGACCGTGGGGGCCATCGCGTATTACACGCTGCTCGAAGCATTGAGAAACCGGCTGCTGTGGCTGGTGGTCGGCGTTCTGCTGGCGGCATTCGGCCTGGCCGAATTTCTCGGCGCCGTGGCCATCACCGAAACCCGGCAGTTCCAGAGCGGCTTCATGGGCGCGCTGCTTCGGGCATTCGCAGTGTTCGTCCTGAGCCTGTTCGTCATCACCAGCATCGTGCGCGAGTTCAACGACAAGGGGCTCGAGCTGGTGCTTTCCTTTCCCATCCCGCGCTCGAGCTATTTGATTGGCAAGCTCCTCGGTTTTTTCGGACTGGCGCTGATCATTGCCAGCGCGGCAGGCGTCTGCCTGCTGGCCTACGCGCCGCCGTTCCAGATATTTCTCTGGGCGTTGTCGCTGGCCATGGAGCTTTTTATCGTTACCGCCGTGAGCCTGCTCTGCTTGCTTACATTCACCCACGTCACCGTGGCGCTCAGCACCGTGATGGTCTTCTACCTGCTTTCCCGCTCCATGACAGCGATCCAGCTCATGGGACACTTTCCGGTGATCTCTTCGGAATCCCTGGCCCAGGACGTCATCGTCGCGTTCCTGGACGCGCTGGCGTTCCTGCTTCCCGAGCTCGACCGATTCACCGCCTCGGACTGGCTCATCTATCACACCGCCGGATGGGCCGATCTGCTGCCGTTGTTCGGCCAGACCGTCATTTACTTGGGGCTGCTCTGCGGCGCGGCTATGTTTGACCTTTACCGCAAGAATCTGTGATGGCGCAGACCGGCGCAATACGTCCTGGCTACGGGCACGGTCCCGGGGAGGGATCGGTGGAAAACGTCGGTGGCTGAGCGCCGCATTCGAGCCGTTCCCCGGCCGGTTATCGGGCTGCTCGCAGTCGCGCTTCTCGCTCAGGTGGTCTGGCACGGGATGCGCGCGGACCTGAAGGCAGTGGCCCAGGCGCTCCCCAAGCCGCCGTCGGCGGCGGCCCTTCGCCTGGCAGCTTTCGGTGATCCGCTAGTCTTCGCTAAAACGCTAATGCTCTGGCTCCAGTCCCACGACAACCAGCCGGGCGTGAGCATTCCCTTTCGCACCCTGGATTATGCCCGGGTGCAGGCCTGGCTCGACCGCATTCTGGAGTTGGATTCTAAAGGCCAGTACCCGCTACTTGCCGCCAGCCGGGTCTACGCCACGGTTTCCGAGGAGAAGCGCAAGCGAATGATGTTGGAGTTTGTCTACCAGAAATTTCTCCAGGACCCCGATCGGCGCTGGCGCTGGCTGGCCCACGCGGCCATCGTCGCCAAGCATCAGCTCAACGATCCAAAGCTCGCGCTCAAGTACGCCCGCGCCATCACCGACAAGGCGCGGGGACCGGAAGTGCCCGCCTGGGCCAGGGACATGAGCGTAATTGTGCTTGAAGACATGGGGGAGCTCGAAGACGCCAAGTTTCTCCTCGGCGGATTAATCCATAGCGGGCGGGTCACCGACCCTCACGAGATTAGATTTCTGGAGCGCAAGCTTGAAGAGCTGGAAGAAAAAAGCAAAGCGCAGGAAAAGCAACCTCGAGCAGGGTCCGGCGTTTCGAAATGACGACAGCGTGTGGATCTTTCGACAAAGGTTTGGCGGAGAAACAGTCTCACAAAACCGTAAAGCGGATCTCGCCGCGCCAGTCCGGCGGCGGCGGTCGGCATTTGAATTCTGCGATTCGGTTCAAATAATAATCGTACAGGGGATCTTCCGGGTTCTCCTCTTTGAGCAGGCCGAAGAGCTTCTCGGCCAGCTCCCATTCCCTCTTCTGGTAGCAGCGAATGGCATCGTTATGGCGGTGTAAGTTGGCGATGATGGTGCTTTCCAGGTCGGTGGCTGGATTGCAGGGCTCGAACAGCCTTTCAAAGCTGGATTTTCCCTTCACCTCCACCAGCCCCAGCTCGCGGTAGGTGGCCGCGGGAAAGGCTCTCCGGGTGGTCTCTCCGACGATGACTTTCGCTTTGTAGACCCGGGTGAGTTCCTCCAGCCGGGCGGCGAGATTCACCGCATCGCCGATGGCGGTGTAGGTAACCCTGTATTTGGAGCCCATGTTGCCGACGCTGGCGATGCCCGTGTTGATGCCGATCCCCATCTCCACCATCGGCCAGCCGCGCTCTTGGAATTGCTTTCTAAGCTCAGCCAGACGCTCCTGGATCTCGAACGCCGCAGTGACGGCGTTGGCCGCATGGTGCGGATCCACCAACGGCGCGCCCCAGATGGCCATGACGGCGTCGCCCATGTATTTATCGATGAGACCGTTGTGGCGGTAGATGATGTCCGAGATCGGGTTGAACAGGGCGTTCAGCATCTCTGCCAGATCCCGTGGCTCTATGTTCTCCGACAGGGAGGTGAAATCGTGCACGTCACAGAACATGACGCTGAGCTCACGGGCCTCCCCCTCGAGATTCAGCCCCCCTGGACTCTCGCTCAGGCGGCGCGCCAGCTCGGCCGGTATGTACTGCCCGAAAACCCGCATAATCCTCTGTTTTTCAGAATATTCCGAGAAAAAGTGCAGGAGCACGTGGACAGCGAAAATCATCAGGATGGTGAGCAGCATGTACTCCATCGGAATCAGCGAGCGATAGCTTTCGACCCCGTACCCCAGGGCGAATACCGGCAGCATGGCGATGAAAACGAGAATCGACGCCTTGATGGGACTGAGCAAGGGAAGCATCAGCACCAGAACCAGGCCGACGGCCAGCAGCAGATAAAATTCCCGCGTGCGCAGGACCGCGGCGAGATTCCCGGCGCCGGTGCCGAGGTCAAAAACGAGCTCGAACAGCCCCGCCGCGTTCGCCAGAAACAGCGCGAACACGGCCAGTGTCAGGGTCATTTCAATGGCATGGCGCTTGAATATCTTCAGCATCGCACGGCGTCAGGTCCTGGAAGGGTCAAGATTTCTTTATATCTGTGCGTCGGCACGGTCCACGACCCAGGCGACGTGAGATTCAAGCTGCTCAAAGGCAGGAAGCTTAGGACATCCTTTAGAGCGTTTTCTCCCCGGCAAGCCGTTGGCGAAGCGGATTCCCAGGCGCTTCGCGGTGCGCGAAGTCTAATGAAGCCCAGCTGGCGGGCGCAACAAAACAGGTCGCACTCTGGTCTTTGATTTCATTTTTCGTTCGGAAGGCCTTCCCCGAGTGTGCGCGGCCACTGGGACAGGCGGCGGAATGACTGCCAGTGCCGGACCGCCGACGGCAGTGACGAATTTTCGACGCTTCTTCTTCGTCTTTGCGGCTGCATCCTCCAACCGGAGGCGAGCCGATCGGCCCTAATCGTCGCCAACAGCGCTGGTTGAGGGCTGCCACCCCGCCGTTGGAACCGATTGGCACGGTCATTGCTTTAATACCCGCAAGTTTCAGCTACTCGCGCCACGGAGGCGAACAACCATGAACAGAAAGCAAAGCGGATTTACCCTCGTCGAGATCGCCATTGTGCTGGTCATTATCGGCCTGCTGCTGGGCGGTATCCTCAAGGGTCAAGAGCTCATCAACAGCGCCCGGGTGCGGAATCTGGCCGATACGGCCTCCGGCGTCCAGGCTGCTTATTTCGGATTTCTCGACCGCTATCGCCGCGTGCCCGGTGACTGGGACGCCGCCTCGGCGACCACCGCCATCGGAACCACGGTCAACTTTCCCGTGCTCGACGCCACCATCAACAACAACGGTCGCATTGATAACCCGGCCGGGAAGGAGTGGGTGGAGCCGAACGCCATGTGGGAGCAGCTGGCCAAGGCGGGCTTTATTCAGGGCAGCTACACCGGCACTGCCACCGAGCCTAACCAGCAAAACGGGCTGGCGCCGCTGAACGCATTCAATGCGCCCATGGTGGTGGGTCGAACCGCCGACTACCAGAGTACTACCACTGCGGCAGTCCGCCTGCACCTGGTTACCGGTAGGTTTATCCCGGCCAAGGTCATGCGCGAGCTCGACGTCAAGATCGACGACGCGCTGCCGCAGACGGGCAGCCTTCGGGCCGTGGCCAATGCCCCTACCGTGTTCGCCGGCGTGAACAATTGGGGTGGACATGATGCGACGGCCGCGCCTGCAGGCTGCGTCACCCCCGCCGCCGCCGGCCCGCCGGTCGTGCCGGCCAGCTGGAACGTGACCGCCGACTCGCAGGACTGCAACGCGGTCATTCTTTTCTGATATGCACTTTCGTCTGACTCTTTTGAAAAGGGTCGGTGAACTAGCCAGGGAGCAGCGCCTTAGGGCGCTGCTCCTTTTTTTTCGTTGGTTTTTTTGTGCGGTATGACGCCTCCCCGATTCAGGCGCCGGCTTCGAAGTAATCTCTCAGCATGAGCGCTGCCGTCCATTTCCAGCGTGTATTCAAGCAATACGGCCGTTTGCCCGTGCTTGACGGCGTGAGCCTGGAGATCGAACCGGGAGAGTTTGTCGGCTTGGTCGGGATCAACGGCGCGGGCAAAACTACCTGCATCAAAGCGCTGCTGAATTTCATCGACATCGATTCCGGCAGTATCCAGATTTTCGGCGTGCGCCACGATCAGACCCGCGCCCGGGAACAGCTCGCCTTTCTACCGGAGCGATTTCTTCCGCCGTACTACCTCCGGGGTCGTGATTTTCTCAATTTCTACGCCCACCTCCGTGGCTCGCAGTTCACGGACGAAGGCGTACGGGCCATGTGCGAAGCGCTGGACCTGGACCCCGGGGCCCTGTCACGGTCCGTGCGCGATTACTCCAAGGGTATGTCTCAGAAGCTGGGGCTGATCGCCACGTTTTTGAACGGCAACGAGCTTCTTGTGCTGGACGAACCCATGAGCGGACTCGATCCGAAAGCGCGGCTTCTGGTGAAGACTCAGATGCAGGCCATGAAACGCCACGGGCGCACGGTGTTTTTCAGCACCCACATGCTGAGCGACGTTGATGAACTGTGCGATCGTATGGGCATCCTTCATGATGGACAGCTGCGCTTTATAGGCTCGCCGTCGGAATGCCGTCAACAATTCGGCTCTTCGTCCCTGGAGCAAGCCTACCTGAGCTGCATATCAGATTTGGAAACCGCGGCTTCCTGATTCGCAATCTCCGCACTCGGCGGAGATGGAAACTTCCTGGCCAGCTCAAAAGCTCCGGCCGCCGGAGTCGGTTGTGTTGCCCGGTATGGGGCGCTATAAGGCGTTCTTTATCTTTCCACGGCTTTGCCGTGTCCTCCGTCGCAGGGGCGCTGACATGGAATCATCGATCTTCCGCTTTATTCTGAGGTTCAGCCGAAAAGACCAGATTCTGTTACTGATCCTCACTGTCGTCTCATTTCCGTTCCTCTACATGTCCCTGGACCTGCCCAAGATAATTGTCAACCAGGCAATTGGCGGTAAGGATTTTCCCAAAGACTTTTTCGGGATGGAGTTCGAGCAGATTCCATATCTTCTGGTTCTTTGCTCCATTTTCCTGCTTCTGGTTTTTATCAACGGCGGCTTCAAATATTTCCTTAACATTTATCGCGGCGTGGTGGGTGAACGAATGCTGCGGCGGCTCCGGTACCAGCTCTACGAGCGGGTGCTGCGTTTCCCCCTGTCCAGTTTCCGCAAGGTATCGCAAGGCCAGATCGTCTCGATGATCACGGGCGAAACCGAGGATCTCGGCGGATTCATCGGCGACTCCATTGCCCTGCCGGCTTTCCAGGGCGGCACGCTGCTGACCCTGCTTATTTTTATGTTTGTGCAGGACCCGATACTTGGAACCGCCGCCGTCGCGCTGTACCCGGTGCAGGCGTACCTGATTCCAAAACTTCAGAAAAAATTGAATCTGTTACGTAAGGAGCGCGTCTTCCACGTCCGTACCCTTTCCGATCGCATCGGCGAGGTTGTTACTGGAGTACGCGAGGTTCACGCCCACGATACGTCGCAGTATGAGCTCGCGGATTTCTCCGGCCGGCTCCACAGTCTCTATGACGTTCGGGTGCAAATTTATAGGAAGAAATTTTTTATCAAATTTCTCAACAATTTTATCGCCCAGGTGACGCCGTTTTTCTTTTATTCCATCGGCGGCTATCTGGTTATACGCGGCAGTCTCAGCTTCGGCGCGCTGGTGGCGGTGCTGGCGGCGTATAAGGATCTGGCATCTCCGTGGAAGGAGCTGCTCGACTACTATCAAAACAAGGAAGACGCGCGGGTCAAGTACGATCTCCTATACGAAATGTTTGAGCCGCCCGGGATGATGGACGCTCGTTTTCTTTATGACGATCCGCCGGATGGGATCACGTTCGAGGGTGAGCTTCTCGCCTCAAACGTCAACCTCAGTGACCCGGATGAAGGCGACGGCGTTTTTTCGGCGGGGCTCAATCTCAAGCTCGCGCTTCCAACGGCGGCTGCGGTTCTCGGCGGGCCCGGCAGCGGCAAGGATCGATTTGCCGCCGTGATCGCCGGCATCAAGAGGCCGTTATCCGGCGCGTTGACCATCAATGGATACGATTTAACCGCGGCCCCGGAATCCGTAACCGGGCGCCGCATCGCCTACGTGGGTCGGGATCCGCTGCTACGCGCGGGCAGTCTCCGAGAAAATTTGCTCTACGGCCTTCGCCATCGCCCCGTGCGCGAGGCGCAACATGATCCCGATAGCAGCGTCGAGGTCGCTCGCATACGCAAAGAGGCGGAACTGTGCGGCAACTCGCTTTACGACGTCAACGCCGATTGGTTTGATTTGGAGAGCATAGGTCTCAAAGATGCCAACGCCCTCAACGATCGCGCCATTGAAGTGCTCAGCGCCGTATGCATGGATGCGGATATCTACGAATTTGGTTTGAAGGGCGCCATAGATCCAGTCATGCATCCCAAGCTGGCGGCCAGGGTCCTGGAAGCGCGCGCCGAGTTGAAGCACCGGCTGCTGGATCCGGAAATCTCGCCCCTGGTAGAACTGTTCGACAAGGATGCTTACAACACCAACATGAGCGTGGCGGAGAACCTTCTTTTCGGTACGCCGAAAGAATCTTCGTTTTATCTGGACAATCTTCCCGACAACCCCCATGTCCGAAGGGTGTTACAAGAATCCGGGCTGATGGAAGACTTCGTTGCGGTGGGCCGCAAGCTTGCAGAGCTGATGGTCGATTTGTTCACCGACGTGGAGCCGGGAAGCGACATCTTCGAACAGTTCAGCTTTATCAGCGCGGAAGACCTGCCGGAGTTCCGCAGCCTTCTGTCTCGCACAGAGCGGGCAAGCTACAAGGAGTTGGGCGATGACGACCGCCGGAGGCTAATATCGCTGCCGTTCAAACTGGTTCCGGCCCGACACCGCCTTGGATTGATTGATGAATCCATGCAGCGCCGGTTGCTCAAAGCGCGAAAGGCGCTGACAGCAGGCTTCGAAGCTGAAAGTTCTCCCGTCGAGTTCTTCGATCCGGAGCGTTACAACTCGAGCGTGTCCATTCAGGACAATATCCTCTTCGGCCGTCTCGCGTACGGTAAGGCCAGGAGCGCCGTTCGAATCGGCGAGCTCATCGAGGAAGTCGTCGATAAGCTCGATCTTCGGCGAGCCATCATGGAGATTGGACTGGACTTTCAGGTGGGTATATCCGGCGCAAGACTATCAACGGCACAAAGACAAAAGCTGGCCATCGCCCGCTGTGTTCTCAAGCGGCCGGACCTGCTTGTTTTGGATGAAGCTACGGCAGGTTTAGACGATGCAACGCAGGAAAGAATTCTCAAAAACCTGCGTTCGGAATCTCGCGGCCGCAGCTTGATCTGGATTGTGCACCGTGCCAGTCTTGGACGAGAATTTGAACAAGTTCTGGTCATGGAAGGCGGAAAAATTGTCGAGCGGGGCGCCTTCGAGGAACTGGACAAGCCGGGTACGGTATTCAGCGAGCTGGCTGCGGCCAGCTGAGCTGAAGGATGCCGATACGACGATGGGTATTCAAAATGAAACCGAGCTGCTTCGCAACGTACCCACGTTCGCGAAGCTGGATCCCTCGAGGCTTAAGTTGCTGGCCTTCACCAGTCAGTGCCTCAATTTCGACGACGGGGAAATTCTGTTTCGTCAAGGTGACCGCGCGGATTCCGCCTACGTGATCATGAGTGGGGAGGTGGATATCGTCGCTGATACCGGCGGAACGCAGTTCGTTGCGGGTACGCTAGGCAGAAACCAGATGTTTGGAGAGCTTGGGGTTCTGACTAAAACACCGCGTTCGGCTACTCTCCGGGCCAAGGGAGAGCTGGTGGCGTTACGAATTTCCGACGATATCTTTCTTAAGCTCCTGGCGGAAAACTCGGAGGTCGCCCTGGACGTCATGCGGCAGCTGAGCGAGAAGCTGATTCTCTCCCATCACCAGGTCGAGGAGCTGAAAGGGGAGGTGCAAAAGCTGGAAGCAAAACGCACCCAAGCGCCGGATAAATGAACCTACGCCGGCGAAGCCACCGCTCCGGCGTCTGCATCCAGACAGACAGTATTTAATCGACCATACGGGCCAGACGGCGAATAGGACGGCGGGTATTAAATTGAAAGAAACGCGCTTTATCTCGCTTTGGGGACGCTGCACCACTTCAGGCTCCGATACGCGAGGCGCCGAAGTTTATAGAGATCTCAAGAATCGCTACTTAGAAGGTCACAGGCGATACCATACCCCTGTCCATATCGCCCATTGTCTAAAGCTATTCGATCTCGCGCGGGACAGAATGGACGAGCCGGATGCGGTGGAAATGTCAATCTGGTTCCACGACGTGAGCTACGATGCCAGGGCGCAGGATAACGAGGAAAAAAGCGCGAACTACTTCATCGAAGTGTGCGCCGATGACGTGGAACAGGGGTTCAAGTCGAAGGTGTGCGACCTCATCATAGTTACCATGCATACGCATCTTCCCGAAACGAAGGACGAGAAGTACATGGTGGATATCGATCTCTCCAGCTTCGGACTTCCTTGGGATAGGTTTCTAAAGGACAGCGAAGCGGTGCGGGAGGAATTCCGGCATATGAGCGACCAGGAGTTTTACCCTGCGCAAAAGAAATTCCTGAAAAGCCTCGTTTCGAGGAAACACTTCTGTTTCACCAAATTTTTCCGTGATCGACACGAAAAAACGGCGCGAGAGAATATCGTGCGTTATTTGAACAATCTGAAGGAACAGGGGTTAGTGTAGAGGGTAGGCGGTAGATTGTAGATAGTAGATGGGGACGTGAGCGTTTCGGTTGTCCGCCCCGATCTGCCATCTACGATCTACGATATTCCGACCTACGACTCGGGCCCGCTTATGTCGCTTTCACGGTGTAGATCGTCACCGGTGCCTTTCGTCCCCGCACCTTGGCCTCACCCATCTGCTCGAACACGAACGGACCGTCGGCGACCAGTTCCCTGGTGCGGGCGGCAACAATTATTTGCGTACCATATTCCTTGTTGAGCTGCTCCAGTCTGGCAGCCAAATTAACTTCATCCCCGTGCACCGTATAGCCAAGCCGCTCGCCGGTGCCGACCAGTCCGCCCACTACCACACCGGTATTGATTCCTGCTCTTGAATTCAGCGCAATACCGTTGCCAAAACGCACTTTCTCCAGGATGGCCTGGATCTCCAGGGCGGTCTGGATCGCCCGGGCGGCGTGATTCTCCAGCCGTTCCGGAAGATTGAAGGTTGCGAGAATGGCGTCGCCCTGAAACTGGTTGATCATGCCGCCGTTGCGCTCGATAGGCTCGGTCACCGCGGCGAAGTATTCGTTCAACGTGGTGATAAGCTGCACCGGCGTGAGGCTTTCACTGATCGTGGTGAAGCCCTCCAGATCCGTGAACAGTATCGTCGCTTCGCGTACCTCTCCGTCTCCGGCGCGAGCCTCGTGGTCTGACGAGGTTACCTGTTTGACCACCTCGGTAGGGACAAACTTGGAAAGATCCCGCGCGGCGATACTCTCGGTCACCGAGCGGATAAGCAGATTCCGGCCCCGCGCAATGGCCACTGCGAGAATAAAGGTGACCATGAGAATGGAAATGACCTTGTCAAACTCGGCTCCAAGGAGGACGCTGTTCGAGGTGATGTATTGCACATAGTCCTTGGTGATCATGGGGTCGTTCGGGTCCACGCTTATTACGTACCAGACCATGCACAGCCAGCCGAAGGCGGCGACCAGCCCGGAGAGGAGTACGTAACGCACCTCGAACCTGAGCGATCTCAGGGCAATGAAGATAAATACGTAAAGCAGAGTCGGCACCTTGAGGTAAAAAGACGCCGGTTGCTCGTACTGGATATGAAAGCTGAAGATGAGACCCAGCAACAGCGACATGTCGACCACGATTGACATATACACCAGCCACCGGGGCAGGTGCCGGGCGTGCGCCAGCGACAACCGGATGATTGTGAACACCAGGTAAACGGAAAGCGCCCAGGGCACCGGCGCGAAAGCCGCGTCTTCGCTGAAGGTCTTCGGCGAGAGGATGTAAAGCACGCCGAAGGCGCATACCACCGCCAGCTGGATCCAGCCGATGAGGATCTCGCTATGATCCTGCTGCGCCTCTATGGTTTCACGAATTCGCGCCGGCAAGTTTTCAATGACGCTCTTGCCGGAGAAGGGGTCGATGATGCTAGAAAACATTGCGAATTAATCCAGTGAATGCTGATTGATACGGCGGCTGATTGACGGGCGATTCAGGGCATGGAGCTCCATATTGATCGTCTGCCACGTTCCATTCCCGTTCTTCTCCGACGAGTAAAACTAAGTTTCTCCGGGCGTGAATGCCGCGGCAACGGTCAAGTCGTCCTTAAATCCTCATGGCGGCAACGTTCGAGCGCCTCTGGATTGACAAAGGCAAAAATTATCTCGTTGTGACGTTTCAGCCCGTTGCTGCGTAAGAATTTCTCGGATCTTCGATAAAACGCGCTGACCATCCTGTACCCGAGTCCCGCTTCGCGCACCCGATCGAAGAAATCGTCACCGTATACCCGCTGATCGCCGTTCACGGCGTAATAGTCGTTACCCAGATCCGGATGCAGCCGCCGATGCTCGCTTACGCTCATGGTAGGCCCCGGCTGGCGGTGGGTGTTGATGATCGCGAGACCATCGGGCTTGAGGCAACGGCGTATTTCCCTGAGTGCCTGACGATCATCAGACACGTACGGAAGCGTATTGTTGCAGAGGATGAGATCGAAGCTTTCCGCGCGAAAGCCCATTCGGGTCAGGTCCATCTGCACGAAATTATTCGGCGCCTTCAGCCGTCTGTGGTGGCGTAGCCTCCTCAGGTCAATCACGGTGCAGCGATGCCCGCCGACAAATCCGCAGTTGAGCAGATAATCGACCGCGAATTTCGACGCCCCGACTTCTAGCAGCCTCGCCGTCGCCCCCAGCCGCGGACAGAGCACCTGCTTCAAAAGCCAGCCGAGCAGCCGACCCCGAGGTTTGGCGGCGCAGTGGGGACAACGCCCCCGCTTGGGAGGAATCCCGTAGGGAAGAAATTCAGCCACCTCTTTGGCGCAGATCCAGCAGTACATGTGCCGTGCCTTTTTGTTCCTCTAATTCCGCCTGCGGAGACTCATTACTCGACCCTGCACGCCACCGCGCGCTCCTCCAGGATGAGACCGGCAGGCCCCCGGCGGCTTTCGCCCGCGCCGCGGGTTGCCGGCGGCGATTGCGGAGCGCTCCGGGTTGATTTAGGCTGCTCTCCTTCCCCCACCTGGAATTCCCGTCGTGCGGACTGACGCCCGGAACGCCCGTGTTCTGATCTACAGCCACGATACCTTCGGCCTCGGCCACCTTCGCCGATGCCGAAGAATCGCACAGTCCCTGGTGGCGCGCCGCAAGGGACTTTCGGTGCTCATTCTTTCCGGCTCACCCATCATCGGCAGCTTCGACTTCCGCACCCGGGTGGATTTCGTGCGCGTACCCGGCGTCATCAAGCTGCGCAACGGCGAGTATTCGTCGTTGAGTCTTCACATGGATGTCTCCGAAGTCATGGAGATGCGCGCGTCCATTATCCGGCACACGGCGGAAGTTTTTTCTCCCGACATCTTCATCGTCGACAAGGAACCGCTGGGCCTGCGGGGCGAGATCCAGGGCACGTTGGCCATGCTCAAGAGCCACGGCACGCAACTGGTGCTCGGGCTTCGCGATGTCCTGGATGAGCCGAAGCTTCTGGCGAGGGAGTGGGCGCGCAAAAATCCGCTCCCCGCGCTACGTGATCTCTATGACGAGATTCTGGTGTACGGACTTCCACAGGTGTGCAATCCCCTGGAGGGAATTGACCTGCCGGAGTCCGTGCAGCGCAAGATTACGTACACCGGATACCTGCAGAGCACACCTCCGAAGGCGTTCCGGCACGAACCGTTGGAGATCGGCAACGGCGAGCCGTTCATTCTAGTCATGGCAGGTGGCGGCGGCGACGGCGAGCAGCTCATGGATTGGGTCATCAGCGCGTACGAAAACGACGCTAACATTCCCTACCCGTCGATGCTTGTGTTCGGCCCGTTCATGCACCCGAGGCGAAGGCGCTCGTTTCGTCAGCGGGTGGCGAAACTCCATCGCGTTCAGGCGATTACCTTCGACACCCACGTGGAGCAGCTCATGGCCCGGGCGGCGGGTGTGGTGGCCATGGGTGGATACAATACTTTTTGCGAGATTCTCTCTTTAAACAAGCGCGCACTGATCGTCCCGCGCACAAAGCCACGGATGGAACAATACGTGCGCGCGTCGAGAGCGGCGCAGTTGGGGCTTGTGCGCATGCTGGTCCAAGGAGAGCGCAATTCGCCGGAGACCATGGCGATTGCCTTGCGTAACCTGCCGACCCAGCCGTTGCCTTCGAATGTGGTTGTGCCCGGGCTGCTGCAAGGCCTGGATAACATCCAGAGGCTCGTCGATCGCTGGCTCGACGATGAAAAGTCGCCGAGGGTAGCGCTTGCGACCGGGGCCTGATAGGGAAGTCCGCCCATCGGCCTGGCGTCACAAAGCGGGATGGATACGCGCATAGACGGAGCTCGCCTGGGCGGCGCGGTTGCAATCGTCCTTAAAGGTTATCCACGCCTCTCCGAGACCTTCATTGCCCAGGAGATCCGCGGGATCGAGCAGCGCGGCGTCGACCTTCGTATCTTTTCCCTGCGCCGCCCGACAGACCGCGCGCGTCACCCGGTCCACGAGGAAATCCGAGCGCCGGTGGCTTACCTGCCCGAATATCTTTACCGTGAGCCGCTGCGGGTGCTTCGTGGCCTGGTGACGGCGCGCAGCAGGCCAGGATTTGGCGCCGCCGCGCGCGTCTGGCTCAAAGATTTGATCCGGGATCCGACGCCGAACCGCATTCGCCGATTTGGTCAGGCGCTGGTGCTGGCTCGCGAGCTGCCCGAAGAAGTAGCGCATCTGCACGCTCACTTCCTTCACACCCCGGCCTCGGTGGCACGATACGCGGCACTGCTGCTCGGACTTCCCTGGAGCTGTTCAGCCCACGCCAAAGATATTTGGACCACGCCCGTGTGGGAGAAGCGGGAAAAACTTGCCTCCTGCGCCTGGGCCGTGACCTGCACCCGATGCAATCAAGAGCACCTTTCCCGGCTTGGCCCCGGCGGCGAGCGGGTGGAGCTTGTCTATCACGGCCTCGACCTGGAGCGCTTCCCGGCGCCGAACATAGAGCGCAAAGCTCGCGACGGAACGAGCCCGGAGCAGCGGGTAAAGCTACTCTGCGTCGGCCGCGCGGTGGAAAAGAAAGGCCTGGACGACCTGCTTGCGTCTCTCGCCAGGCTGCCCTCAGCGCTGCACTGGGAACTTCACCACGTGGGAGGCGGCGTCGAGCTCGAGCGCCTGAGGCGCCTGACGCGGCGCCTGGGGCTCGCCCCGCGGGTGCACTGGCACGGGCCATTGGGCCAGGTGGACGTGCTGCGCCATTACGCAGCCGCCGATCTGTTCGTGCTGGCCTCCCGGGTGGCCCGCAACGGGGACCGCGACGGCCTCCCCAACGTGCTCATGGAAGCCCAGAGTCAGCGCCTGGCCTGCGTCGCCACTCGAGTGTCCGGGATCCCCGAGCTGATTGAAGAAGAGGAGACCGGTCTGCTGGTACCGCCCCGGGATGTGGACGCCCTGGCCAACGCCATCGCCCGGTTGATTGTCAATCCGGAGCTTCGCGCGCTCATTGCCGCGGCGGGCCAGCGGCGGGTCAGGGAAGCGTTTAGTTTCGCTTCCGGCGTCGACCGGCTGGCAAGTCGGTTGCGGCCAGAGGCCAACGTTGCGCCCGAGACGGCGCGTAGCTGCGCTCCGGCGTGAATATCGCCTTTTACGCCCCCATGAAGCCACCGGACCACCCGATACCTTCGGGGGATCGGATGATCGCCAACCTGCTGCTGGATGCGTTTAAGAAAGCCGGCCACGCGCCGGCGCTTGCCGCTCGCTTTCGAAGCTATGAGGGAAAGGGTAACGCGGCGCGTCAGCGCCGCCTGAAAGCGGTGGGTCAGCGTTTGGCGGAGCGTCTCATCCGGCGCTTGAGCCGGCTTGACGCCGTCAAACGTCCGCGCTGCTGGGTCACCTACCATCTCTATCACAAAGCGCCGGACTGGATTGGCCCGTCGGCGAGTCGCGCCTTAGGCATCCCCTATGTGGTTATCGAAGCGACCGTTGCGCCGAAGCAAAAAAACGGTCCCTGGCGGGAAGGCTTTGCGGCCGCCACCGAAGCCATCGTTGATGCGGACCTGGTGGTCGCTCTCAACAGCAGCGACATGCCGTGTTTGCGAGCGGTGCTGAAGGACCCAGCCCGGCTGGTGCAGCTCAAGCCCTTTGTCGATTTGTCGTTGTTCAATGGACGCCGCGCTGATGACGCGGGCCGGGCGCGGCTCGCCGCCGAGCTCGGCATTTCGCCGACGGTTCCCTGGCTGGTCACCGTGGCCATGATGCGCCCCGGCGACAAGCTGGACTCCTACAAGGTTCTCGCCTCCGCTCTGGCAGCGAACCGCGACAGCCTCTGGCATTTGCTCATCGTCGGTGACGGAGCGGCGCGTGCAGAGGTTGAGGCCGCATTCGCCAATGCCCTGTCCTCGCGGGCGAGCTTTCTCGGGCTTCGCCCCCGTGAAGAGGTGGCGGCGCTTCTTGGGTTCTGCGACCTGTTCGTCTGGCCGGCCATGCAGGAGGCGCTGGGCATGGCCATCCTGGAAGCCCATGCGGCCGGACTTGCGGTGGCGGCGGGCAACAGCGGCGGCGTCTCGGATATCGTTTGCCACGGCGAAACCGGGCTGTTGACACCCCCCGGAGACGCCGACGCGCTTGCCTCGTCCGTGGCGATGCTGCTTCAAGATGCCGGGCTGCGACGAGTCATGGGCGACCGGGCCCGGACCCGGGTAAAAACACTGCATTCTCTGGTTGCGGCCGCAGCCACCCTCGACCGTTGGCTTAAAGGTCTAATCCGGGACGCTTCGTCATGACCCGGGTGTTATTCATTCGTCACGGGCGCACCTCCTGGAATGACGAGAAGCGCATCCAGGGCCATACGGATATTCCCTTGAGCGATGCCGGTCGGGCGGAACTCCGGGCGCGCCGGCTGCCCCGGGAATACCGCCGCTGGCAGGTCTATGCGAGTCCTTTGAAGCGCGCCGTGGAGAGCTCGCGTTTACTCGGATTAGAGAATCCGTTGCTGGATCCTCGGCTGATGGAAATGCGCTACGGCGATTGGGAGGGCGCCACCTGGCCGGAACTAAAAAGCAAATACGGTGACGCGCTCATCCAGCGGGGCCTCAAAGGCCTGGATTTCAGACCCGACGGCGGTGAGAGTCCGCGCGAGCTCAAGGCGCGACTGGGGTCCTGGCTCGAGGAGGTTGCGTCTCTCCAACGGGATTGTGTGGCGGTGAGCCACAAGGGCATCATCCGAATGGCCCTTGCCCTGGCGACCGGCTGGGACCTGGTATCGAAGGCTCCGGCGCGGCTGATGTGGGACCACGGGCACCTTTTCAGTCTGTCCGCCGGCGAGCCCGGCGTAAGCGTTCGAATCAGCGCCCTCAACGTGGCTCTGGGGCCGCCTTGAGCCGGTTTCGGGTCATGTTCTGGGTTCAGCACCTGCTGGGCATCGGCCATCAGCGACGGGCGGCCCTGATTTCAAAGCAGCTGTGCCATCGGGGCGCCGACGTGTGCTACGTCTCCGGCGGCTACCCGGTGCCGGATCTGGATATCGGCAATGCGCGCTTGACTCAGCTTCCCCCCGCCCGGGCGGCGGACGTTGGGTACAAAACGCTGCTGGACGGAGATGGACGTCCCGTCTCCGCCAACTGGCAGTCTGCCCGCCGCGACGCGCTGCTGAGGGCTTTCGAAGATTTTCGCCCCGATGCGCTGGTGACGGAGACTTACCCCTTCGGCCGCGGCCTGCTGCGATTCGAGCTGGAACCGCTTATTGAACGTGCCCACGGGACCAAGCCCCGGACCCGGTTGTTCTGCTCGGTGCGGGACATCGTTCAGCCCCGAAGCGAGCATCGAAACGAGGCAATCGCGGCACTGGTGCGCGCGCGCTTCGACACGGTCTTAGTGCACTCGGATGCTGGCATCGTGGAATTCACGGCGAGCTTTCCTCAGGCGGGCAGTTTCCGCGACAGGATCCGCTACACGGGCTACGTGGCGGAGAAGGGCAGCGCCAGGGCGGCAGCTGCTGTGGGCGACGCCGCCGGCTCAGGGGTGCTCGTTTCCGGCGGCGGCGGCGTGGTGTCCGATAAGCTTCTGGAAGGCGCCCTTCGTTGCCGCGAACTTTCCCGATTGAAAAACGAGCACTGGCGTGTGTTGGCGGGGCCCGCCGTAGCGGAAACAACCTTTCGAAGGCTCGAGAGGCTCGCCAAGGGCAACGCTTGCGTGGAACGAAACCGCGCCGATTTTTCCTCGCTGCTGGCGGCATGCCGGGTGTCCGTCTCTCAAGCTGGATACAACACGCTGCTCGACGTGGTGCAGGCGCGCGCCCGCGCCGTGGTCGTGCCATTCAGCGACGGCGAGCAGACGGAGCAACCTGCGCGGGCCCGCTTGTTCCAGCAGAAGGGCCTGGTACACGTGGTGGCATCCGAGGGTCTGACTCCGGCCCGGCTGGCCGCCTCCATCGATCAAGCGTCAAACTCCCCCAGGCCTTCCGCTGGAATTCTCGATTTAGGCGGCGCCGACCGATCGGCGGAAACGCTGCTGGCGATTCTCGAGCACGGAGCCTGAATGCCCCGCAACGTATCGAAGTCAGTACTCAGGTCGTCGCCCTCGCCAAGGACTCGGCCCGATGAATGAATGGGACGCGCTCGACGCCGAGTTGGATCGATGGGCAAGAGCCGGAAGCGTTGCCACATTCTGGTGGCGCGATGACGACGCTGAAGGGCCGACAGCGGCGCTTTCCAAACTGCTCGAGCTGAGTGAAAGTCACGCCGTTCCGCTCGGGCTGGCGGTGATACCGGCAACGGTCAGCGCCAAGTTACCGCGACAGCTGAAGCAGTATACGATGACGCGTGTGCTGCAACACGGCTTCGCCCATACAAATCACGCGCCGTCGAACGAGAAGGCGGCCGAATACGGCACGCACCGGCCGTTAAGCGAAATGACGCTGGAAATCGCTGGCGGGGCAACATGCCTTCGCACACTGTTCGATGAGCGCTTCCTGCCGCTTTTAGTGCCGCCCTGGAACCGGGTTGCAGACAGCCTGGTGCCGATGCTGCCGTCGCTTGGACTTGCCGGACTCTCCACCTTCGCAGCGCGGCCTACCCGGTCACCCGCGCCGGGACTCAAGCAGGTCAACACCCACGTGGATCTCATCGACTGGCGCCACGGACGCGGTTTCAGGGGAACTGCCTGGCTCGTTGAAGAGATCACCGCGCACCTGTCGGCGCGGCGCAGGGAACAAGCCGATGGCCGGGAGCCCACTGGGATCCTAAGTCATCATCTGGCTCACGATGAAGGCTGCTGGAGGTTCCTGGATCAACTGTTCACGCGCACCCGCGGGCGTGAGAACGTTCAATGGCTGACGCCTGGAGAGGCGCTCGAGACTGGAGAGGCCCTCGATATATGATCAACTATCGCTACCCGACCCGCGTGGTCATGCGCGACTATCTGCTTTCCGCGATTGGCATCGCGCTGTTTTTTCCGCCGATTGCTCTGATGAATCTGCCGCAGGCAACGAAACTGATCTTCTCCGCGCTTGTCGGGCTTTTTCTGATCTTTGGGCTGCAGAATTATCGCCGTCACAGAATCCGTATCGAGCTCTCCGAAGACGGACTATCCGTCGTTCCCGGTAGTCGGAAATTTCTCTGGCGCGCGCTTTCGAGGCTCGTTCTTTCCTATTTCACGGTGCGCCGAGACGGAGAGCGCGGTTGGATGGAACTCAGGCTCGTTTCCGACGGACGTAGCATCCGCCTGGACTCCCGCCTGGAGGGATTTTCCGAGATCGCTGCGCGCGCGGCGCGTGCCGCCAAGCGCAACGGTCTGGAGCTGGATAAGGCCACCGTGACCAACCTCACCGCGCTGGGCGTTTATCCCCCCGAGAAGGACATTTCTCATGCCGACCTCGACTGAAGAGCTGCTCGAAGTGCGCGATCTCCAGGTGGAGTTCCGGCTCCACCCGGCCGGGGTCCTGCGGGTCGTGGATGGCATCTCGTTTCGGGTCCGGCCGGGTGACACGGTGGCGCTGGTGGGCGAATCGGGGTCCGGGAAGTCGGTGATAGCACAGGCCATCATGGGCATCCTTCCACGCACGGCAAGCATCACCTCAGGCAGCATCCTGTTCCATGATGCGGACGCCGCCAAAGTTGCCGGTGCGCCGAGGAACGGTGTCGACATCGCCGCTTTCGATCCGGACAGTGCCGCCATGCGCGACATACGAGGCGGCAGGATCGCAATGATCTTCCAAGAGCCCATGACCTCACTTTCACCCTTGCACACGGTGGGCAACCAGGTTTCCGAAGCGTTTCGCCTGCACCGGCCCGCGGACAAGCGCCAGGCTCGGGAGGCCACTCTGGAGATGCTGCACATGGTGGGATTCCCGGATCCGACCCGGGCTTTTAATACCTATCCGTTTGAACTGTCCGGGGGTTTACGCCAGCGCGCCGTGATTGCCATGGCGCTCATCTGCCGGCCGGCGCTGCTTATTGCCGACGAACCCACTACTGCTCTGGACGTGACTATCCAGGCGCAGATCCTGAGGCTGATCCAGGACCTCCAGGCGCAATTCGAAATGGCGGTTCTGCTCATCACCCACGACCTGGGTGTTGTCGCCAACATGGCCGAAGAGGTGGTGGTGGTTTACCACGGCAAGCTCATGGAACGCGGTCCTCTGAAAGAAATTTTTATCCGCCCCCGCCACCCCTATCTCAAAGCGCTGATGCGCGCCGTGCCCAGGGTGGGAATGCAGCCGGGGGAGCGGCTCACCCCCATTCGCGAGGTGGCCAGCGCGCAGGGCGAGCACCTGGCTCGCAGAGCGCCTCAACCTTGCGGCACCGCGGCGCCCCTGCTCGAAGTCAATGGCGTCACCAAGCGATTCACCACGAGAAAGTCCGGGATGTTCTCCGCCGGGCCGGGCGCGGAAACGCTGGCCGTAGACGACGTCAGCTTTCGCGTCCAGCGGGGAGAATGTTTGGGGCTGGTAGGAGAAAGCGGCTGCGGAAAAACCACGCTCAGCAAAATCATCCTCAGGGCCATTAATCCCGACGCGGGCGAATTGATATTTAATGACGGACATGGGCCCGTTCGGCTGCTGGAGCTGGAAAACGATGCGTTGCTCAAAGTGCGCAGAAAGATCCAGTTCATATTCCAGGATCCATTCAGCTCACTGAATCCGAGGATGACGGTGTTTGATATCGTCAGCGAGCCGCTGGTGATTCACGGAGAGCGGAATGACCAGCTGCTGAAGGCCGCCGTCACGGAGCTTCTCAGCCACGTAGGTTTGGATCCGAGATTTTCGTCGCGTTATCCGCACAGCTTTTCCGGTGGACAGCGTCAGCGCATTGGCATCGCGCGAGCGCTTGCGCTCAATCCGGATCTGCTGATTTGCGACGAGCCGGTTTCAGCCCTCGACGTTTCGGTTCAGGCGCAGGTGCTGAATCTGCTCAAGGATCTGCAGGGCGAGCTCGGGCTCACCTATCTATTCATTTCTCACAATCTCGCCGTTGTAGACTACATGGCGGACCGGATCGCGGTCATGTGCGCAGGCAGCATCGTCGAGATCGCGCCGAGGGAAGCGTTGTTCCACCGCCCGGTCCATCCTTATACCAAGGCACTGCTGGCCGCCGTGCCCCGCGCGGAGCTGGATAAAAAGCTGGATCTCACCGCCCTCATGGACGGCCGGGTGTCCAACCCTCATGCCTGGCCGGAACCGTATACCCTGGGACCAGATCGGCGTCCGGCGCTGCGCGACCTTGGAAAAGGTCACTACGTTCGCGCCACCGCCGAAGTCCACAACGCGCTGGATTGAGGAATCTCTGTTTGAATCAGAGGCTCCTGCGATCCAAGTTAGCAGGATGGTGAAAAAGCGCATCCATGCTCTTTTTCACCGCGCTGCGCCGAAAATACGATTTCCGGCTTGCTTCATTTTCAACGACTTGCAGTCGTCGAAAATGGCGGCAGGTCCCTATGCCGCACACAGGCTGGAGAAAAACTGAATTTTTCACCAGCCTGTTAGGTGTCGGCGTTGCGTTTTGGAATCTTGCTCCTTGCCCGCTGGAAACGGTTTTCCGTTGCGTCTCACCGATCCCAGGGCAGTCGACACAACCCGTTGCGTCCGACCAATCCTCGATACCCGAACCAGCTGCTGAGCATCGGCCCAAGAGGCTGAATCCGATTGCTGCGGGCCAGAATTTTAACTTGTACAATTCGGATCCTACGGGGCGTCCGAAGCGTCAGGCGCTCGAAGCTCGATAGCCGCCCGGTTCTTGCACACCGTCGAGTACTACGTCCATGAGTCGACTCATCGCGGTGCTCTGCTGCTGCGCGGTCCTGATGATGGCCGCGCTGCCCGTCCGATCGGTCACCTGGTCAGAGTCCCCCGAGCTTGCCCGCAAGGTGGACCGGGGCGAGCTGCCTCCGGTGGCAAGCCGTCTCCCCGAAACACCCAGGGTAGTTCGCTTCCAAGGTGCCGATGCCGTGCCCGGGGATTACGGTGGTGAGCTGCGGCTGTTGATGGGTCGCAGCAAAGACGTCCGGCTGATGGTGGTTTACGGCTATGCGCGACTGGTGGGCTACGATCGGCGCTACGATATCGTTCCGGACATTCTCGAGTCCGTGGACGAGGAGGACGACCGCCGATTCACCCTTCATCTGAGAAAAGGACACCGCTGGTCTGACGGTCATCCCTTTACCGCGGAAGACTTCCGCTATTTCTGGGAAGATATCGCCAACAATCCCGAGCTCTCGCCGTTCGGGCTTCCCCCGGCGCTGATGGTTCACGGCGAGCCGGCGAAATTCGAGCTTATCGATACGTACACGGTGCGCTATAGCTGGTCTGAGCCTAATCCGTTCTTTTTGCCTGCGCTGGCCGGCACCCGGCCCGAATATATCTACGCGCCGTCTCACTACCTGCGACAGTTCCATGCCCGCTACACCGACCCTGCAGAGCTGGAGGAGAAGGCAAAAAGCGCGGGCCAGCGCAACTGGGCGGCGATACACACGAAAAAGTTTCACCCGTATAAGAACGAAGACCCGGGTCTGCCTACGCTTCAGCCATGGGTGCTGGCAACCAGCCCGCCGTCGACTCGCTTCATGTTCGAGCGCAATCCGTATTTTCATCGCGTTGACCCGCAAGGCCATCAGCTTCCCTACATCGGCCGTGTGGTGATGACCATTGTCGACGGCAAGCTCATCCCCGCAAAAACGGGCGCGGGAGAGTCCGATCTGCAGGCGCGCAGTCTTAGCTTCAGCGACTACACCTTCCTCAAAGATAGCGAGAAGCGCACTAACAATCGGGTACGCTTGTGGGCAACGACCAAAGGCTCGCACATCGCGCTCTTTCCCAATCTCAACGTGGACGATCCCGTGTGGCGAGAGATCGTCCGCGACGTGCGCTTTCGGCGCGCGCTGTCTCTCGCCATCAACCGTCGAGAAATCAATCAGGTGATTTATTACGGACTCGCGACCCCGGGAAACAACACGGTCCACGAGGACTCTCCGTTGTTCGAGCCGCGCTATCGGGAGCTCTGGAGTCAGTTTGACCTGAAGACCGCTAACGCGTTGCTGGACGAGCTCGGACTGAAGACGCGCAACCGTGAGGGCATTCGTCTGCTGCCGGACGGGCGGCCCATGGTCGTTGTGGTCGAAACGGCCGGGGAGGATACGGAGCAGACCGACGTCCTGGAGCTCATCCGCGACACCTGGCTTAAAGCGGGCATCAAGCTGTTTACAAAACCTCTCCAGCGGGAGGTATTTCGAAACCGTGTATTCGCGGGAAAAACGCTCATTTCCGTATGGGGCGGGCTGGAAAACGGCCTGCCCACCGCGGACATGAGCCCGGAAGAGCTGGCGCCCAGCGACCAGAACCAGCTGCAGTGGCCGAGGTGGGGCGAGTCCATTGAGTCGCAAGGAAAGATGGGAGACCCGGTGGATCTGCCGGCGGCAAGCGAGCTGCTGTACTTGAACGACCGCTGGCTCGGCGCATCGAGCAAGCGGGAGCGGGCCGAGATCTGGCACCGCATGCTGGAGATTTTTGCTAACCAGGTTTTTACCATTGGCATTGTGGCTTCCGTGCCCCAGCCGGTGGTGGTGAACAAATATCTGCAAAACGTGCCGCACAAGGGCGTCTACAACTGGGAGCCGGGCGCGCACTTTGGAATTTATCTACCCGATACCTTCTGGTTCGAATCGCAGTAGCGGGCTAGAGCAAGGCGGTCTCTGCCGGTGAGCCGTATTTGGTATGAAGTATGGAGGGAGACCGTAGGCCGAAGGCCGTAGACCGTAGACGTTGATTGAGGAACGGATTCAGGTATCAGCGTCGTGGTTCCGACTCCAATGCATCTAATCACTAATCACTAATCACTCTGTTCGCGTCACGTCGCAAAAGAGATCCATGTTCCACTACCTAATTCGACGACTAATGGTGATGGTGCCGACGCTGCTGGTTATCAGCGTGCTGGTATTTGTCATCATTCAGTTGCCCGAGGGCGATTACCTGAGCAGTTACATCGCCGAGCTCGAAGCCGAGGGGGATAAGCTCAGCCAGGAGAAGATCGATTTTCTCAGGCAGCAGTACGGCCTCGACCGCTCGTTGGCGGAACAGTACCTGGTATGGCTCGCGGGCATGCTGCAGGGGGATTTCGGCTACTCCTTCGAATACAGCCTGCCGGTGTCGGAGGTGGTCGGGGATCGCCTGTTTCTGTCTTTTTTGCTTTCCTTTGCGACAATACTCTTCACCTGGGTGGTGGCGTTTCCCATCGGCGTCTATTCCGCGACCCATCAGTACAGCTGGACCGATCACGGGCTGACGTTCATAGGATTTCTCGGGCTGGCAACGCCGAACTTTCTCCTGGCCCTGGTACTGCTCTATTTCGCCAACGTGGTGTTCGGCACTTCCGTCGGCGGGCTGATGGACCCGGAGTTCATCAATCAGTCCATGAGCTGGGCCAAGTTGCTCTCGGTGCTCGAGCACCTGTGGATACCCGTCATCGTAATCGGCACTTCGGGTACCGCCGGCATGATCCGGCGGCTCAGGGCGAACCTGCTGGACGAGTTACAGAAACAGTACGTTGTCACCGCCCGCGCCAAAGGCTTGCCGCGATTCAGGCTGCTGGCCAAGTACCCGTTGCGCATGTCGCTGAATCCCTTCATCGCCGACATCGGCAACCTGCTTCCGCAGGTGGTGTCCGGCGCCGCAATCGTCTCGGTGGTGCTGTCCTTGCCCACCACCGGGCCGATGCTGCTTGCCGCGCTGCAGAGCCAGGATATGTATCTGGCGGGATCATTTCTCATGTTTCTTTCTCTGCTGACCGTGGTGGGCATGTTTCTGTCGGACATCGCTCTGGCAATGCTGGATCCCAGAATCCGCCTCACCGGAGGCATGAGACGGTGACACCCGTGACCAAAAGGGGGCCGGCGTGAGCAACGGCACGGACAGCGGCGCTTCTCTCGGGCACTACGTTTCGACCGAACCCTTCGACCCCTATTCCATAGAAACCCTGACGCCCGACCAGGAGCGCATTTATTTCGCCTCCCAGTGGCGGATGATGTGGTGGCGCTTCAAGCGCCACCAGCTTGCGGTCGTGTCGGCGGCGGTGCTGGGACTGCTTTACCTGTCCATCGCCGTCAGCGAGATCCTCGCGCCCTACGATCTGCACAGTCGCGACACCGAGCACATCTACGCGCCGCCGCAGCGGATCCACTTCTTTAATCAGGGGGAGTTCGCCGGCCCGTTCGTCTACGGCTACAGCTACACGCTGAACATGGAGAACCTGCGCAGAGAGTTCAGGGAAGACGCCCGCCAGGTGCAGCAGCTCAGGTTCTTCTGCTCCGGTGACGAGTACACCTTCTGGGGGCTGGTCGCCGGAAGCTTTCACCTGGTCTGCCCCGCGCAGGGTGGGACCTTTTTTCCTCTGGGCACCGATCGGCTGGGACGGGACATTCTGTCTAGAATCATCTACGGCGCGCGGATCTCGCTGACCGTGGGTCTCATCGGCATCCTGATCAGCTTCGCTTTAGGGATAATTCTCGGTGGCGTGGCCGGATACTACGGCGGCTGGATCGACAGCGTGGTGCAGCGCCTCATCGAGATCATCCGGTCTTTCCCGGAGCTGCCGCTGTGGATGGCGCTATCGGCGGCCCTGCCCGTGACCTGGAGCCCTGTGGGCGTGTTTCTGGGGATAACCGTGATTCTGGGCCTGGTGGACTGGACTGGACTGGCCCGGGCGGTGCGTTCAAAGCTGCTGGCGCTGCGCGAAGAGGATTATTGCACCGCAGCGGTGCTGATGGGCGCCCGGCCCCGTCGGGTCATATTCCGCCATCTGATGCCCAACTTCATGAGCCATTTGATTGCCTCGGCCACGCTTTCCATACCCTCCATGATTCTCGGCGAGACCGCGCTCAGCTTTCTCGGACTGGGTTTGAGGCCCCCGGTGACCAGCTGGGGGGTGCTGCTCACCGAGGCCCAGAACATCAACGTGGTGGCGCTCTATCCTTGGCTCATGCTCCCCGTGGCGCCGGTCATCCTGGTGGTTCTCGCCTTCAACTTTCTCGGCGATGGCTTGAGGGACGCCGCGGATCCTTACGCAGGACGATGATGGGTCAGCGTCCGGCAGAGCTTCGTGGCGGAAGCCCTGGGGGAGACCGGGCGGCGCGACCGCCCGTAACCGGGACCGGAACCGCTTTGACCAGCAGACGGCCAACTGGCCCCGACGATTTGCTTTCTCATAGACTACAATTATTTTGCAAGCCTGCCGCCCGACCCCTTAGGTCGGCCGCTGCCAGCGGCGAGATCCCGCGGAGACGGGACGGCCGGACCATAAAAAAAGGTGATAGAAGGAATGATGGTGACCACTGCTAAAGAAATGCCGTGGACGGCATTGAGCGGCGACGCTGTGCGCGACGTTCTGGACGCGTCCCCCGTCGGCGTTCTGATTACCGACGGCGACGACCGAATTCTCTGGCTCAATCGCGCCTTGCGGCGCCAGCTCGACGTTCACTGGCCCGAGATCCAGGGCGAGGATTTCGAAAGCCTGCCTCTGGAGCGGGTCGAGGATTCCATGGGCGGTCGCGAGCGCTACCGCGTTGAGAGCGGAATTCCGGACGACGAGGAAATGCTGGATGCCGCGTTGACGGCCATGGACGACGGCGCCGGCGGCACGCTCAATCTCCGCTTCTTCGTCCACCACGTGGGCCAGGGCTTGCGGGCATCCTTACTCGAGCATCTCGGTATACGCCGTGGCACAGATCCCCTGTCCGGCGTCATGGACAAGGAGGCCATCATGCGGGTGCTCGATTCTGAAGTTTCCCGTACCCGCAGATACGCCAATGCGTTGTCGATTCTGCTGGTCAAGGTGCGGCCGGAAATCGGCGACGTGGATTCCGATACCGCCATGATTACGGCGGGTCGGGTGCTGAGCGACGGCATGCGCTGGGTGGACGCCGCGGGGCGCATCGGCGATACGGAGTTTCTTCTGGTGCTTCCGGAAACCGACGCCGAGGGCGCCCGCGCGCTGGCGGACAAACTGCGCGCGCGATTCGGCACGGAGGATGACGAGCATCCACCGGTGGCGGCAAACGTTGCCTTTGCCTCCTGGCGCAAGGGAGACGACGCGATGTTCATGATCGATCGCGCCAAGCAGCGCCTGAGTGCCCGCAACGGCTTGAGCTGACCGCGGCAATCGACATTACGATTCGGTAGACAGTAGACAGTAGATGGGGGTTGGTCGTCGGTAGATCGGGTCGGGTTGCAAGACTCCCGTCAACCCCGTCTACCGTCTATTGTCTACCATCTCGACACAGGCGCTTGGAAGCAGCGTACCGTCAGTTTCTCGTCTTGCTTTCCTTTTCGTTTTCGATGATCACCACGTGACTGATATCGACGCGGTCACGCAGCATGGCCGTGGCGGAGCAATACTTCTCCGCTGAAAGGCTTACCGCCCGGTGGACCCGGGAGGCGTCGAGGTTGGTGCCGGACACGCGATACACCATGCGAATCCTCGTAAACACCTTTGGCACCGGCTCAGCTCGATCTGCTTCGAGCTCGACGATGCAGTCCGCCACCTGCTGGCGGGATTTTTTCAGTATGGAGACCACGTCGAAGGCGGTACATGCGCCCAGTCCCATGAGCACCGCTTCCATCGGGCGGATCCCCAGATTTCGACCCCCGTGCTCCGGTGCGCCGTCCATGACCACGGCGTGCCCGCTGCCGGACTCGGCGACGAAGCTCGCCTGCTCGATCCATTTGATACGTGCTTTCATGAAACTCCTGGCCAAGTCCTCTGTTTTTCGGGCAGCCGCATCGACACACGCGTAAGCGTCGCATACACTTGCTCAGAGAGATTATCACCCGGAACGGGCCGGTTGGAGAGAGGCAGTGGCGGCCAATATTCCCCAAAAAACAAATCACGCGATCCAGAGATTTTTAGAGTACTGCCATCGCAGGACGTATCCTACGAAAACCGTGATCGTGAATGCCGGGGACCCCTCCGAAGAGCTTTTCTACATCATCAAGGGGTCGGTGTCCGTGGTCATGGAGGACGACGACGGCCACGAGATCGTGCTCGCGTACCTCAACGAAGGAGACTTCTTCGGCGAGATCGGAATGTTCGACGAAAAGCACGAGCGCAGCGCGCTGGTGCGCACGCGTACGGAATGCGAGGTGGCCCAGATAGGCTACGAAAGGTTGAAGTCAATTTCATCCGAGCTTCCGGAAGTGCTCTACTCGATGATGTCGCAGATGGCCTTGCGATTGCGCAACACCAGCCGCAAGGTCGGCGATCTGGCGTTCATGGACGTATCCGGCCGCGTCGCCCGTGCGCTTCTGGATCTGTGCAAGCAGCCGGACGCCATGACCCACCCCGACGGTATGCAGATCCGTATTACCCGTCAGGAGCTCGGCCGCATCGCGGGATGTTCCCGGGAGATGGTCGGCCGGGTGCTCAAGAATCTGGAAGAAGAGCACCTCATTTCAGTAGCCGGTAAGACCATCGTGGTCTTCGGCACGCGCTGAGGTGAACGACACCTTGGTTTATCCGAACGATCCTTAAACTCACTCAGCCCTTTCCCGATACGCCCGCCCGCGCCGATCGCGCAGCGCTGAACAACTCCGACAGCTTTTCACCGGGGTCGTCTGCGCGCATGAATGCTTCTCCCACTAAAAAGGCATTGACGCCGTGTTGGCGCATTAGCGCCACGTCGTCTTGAGTGTGAATACCGCTTTCGGTGATTACGGTAACGCCCTCCGGAACAAGGCCGAGCAGATCCAGAGTGGTATCGAGAGAAGTTTTGAAATCTCGCAGGTCGCGGTTATTGACGCCCAGCAGCGCGGGCTTCAGAGCCAGCGCTCTATCCAATTCCTCCGCGTCGTGAACTTCCACCAGCACGTCCATGCCCAGATGAAGCGCCAGTCCGCTGAGCTCGCTCATCTGTGCGTCGCCTAAGCAAGCCACGATGAGCAGAATGCAATCCGCGCCGATCGCCCGCGCTTCGTAGACCTGATAAGCATCGATGGTGAAGTCCTTGCGTAATATCGGCAGAGTGGACCCGTCCCTGGCTTCCACCAGGTGCGCGTCCGCGCCCTGGAAAAAATCCTCATCGGTAAGGACGGATAACGCGGCGGCGCCTGCCGCTTGGTAGCTCCTGGCGATTTCCTTCGGTCGGTAATCCTGCCTCAGCAGCCCTTTGCTCGGTGAGGCACGCTTGATTTCCGCGATAACCGCGGGTTCGCCGGCGCGAATGCGCGCCAAAAGCGCTTCGCAAAAATCTCGCGGCGTGGACTGGGCCGCTGCGCGGCCGCTCATCTCCCGAATGGACACGCGCTGACTGCGCTCGACGATCTCATCTGCTTTTCGCCGCAGAATGGTCTTGAGGATGTCGGGGGTCTGAGCCATCGGATCTGTCGCCGATCTATCCGGCGCCTGTCATCCGAAGCTGTTGGAGATTTTGACAAGGGTGTCCAGGCGTTTGGCGGCTGCGCCGCTGGAAATGGATTCTTTCGCCTTATGGATCCCGGAAGCGATGTCTTTGGCGAGGCCGGCGACGTAAATGGCCGCGCCCGCGTTCAGGCAGACGACATCATGGGCTGGCCCGGCCTCTCCCCGGAGCACCCCGCGGATGATTTCCAGGCTCTGCTCCGGGGACGCCACCAGCAGCGTGGACTTGTCGTGCCGGTCGAGGCCGAAGTCACCGGGTTCGATGTTTCTGCTGCTGACTTTGCCGTGCTTGAGCTCGGCGATGCGGGTAGGGGCGCCCACGCTGAGTTCGTCCAGCCCGTCCTCGGAATGGACCACCAGCACGTGGCGGCTGCCCAGCTGACCCAGCACCCTGGCCAGCGGTTCGGTCCACTCGGCGCTGAACACGCCGATGAGCTGGTTGGGGGCGCCCGCCGGGTTGGTCAGGGGGCCCAGCAGGTTGAACACGGTGCGCACCCCCATCTCCCGCCTGGGGCCGATGGCGTGTTTCATGGCGCCGTGGTGCTTGGGCGCAAACATGAACCCCACGCCGGTTTCTTCGATACAGCGGGCAATCTGCTCCGGCGTGAGATCCAGGTTCACTCCGGCGGCTTCCAGAACGTCGGCGCTGCCGGATTTGCTGGAAACCGATCGGTTGCCGTGCTTGGCCACCTTGCCCCCGGCGCCGGCGACCACGAAGGCGCTGGCGGTGGAAATGTTGAAGGTCTCCGAGCCGTCGCCGCCGGTGCCGCAGGTGTCCACCAGATGCTTGGTATCCACGGTCACCGGCGTGGCCAGCTCGCGCATGACGCTGGCCGCCGCGGCGATTTCTTCGATGGTTTCCCCCTTCATTCTCAAACCGATGAGAAAACCGCCGATCTGCGCCTGGCTTGCTTCTCCGGTCATGATCGCACGCATTACCGCGACCATGTCTTTGCCGCTCAGGTCTTTGCCTTCGGTGACCGCGCGGATGCCGCCCTGAATGTCCATGTCGCCCCTCTTTCACTCCGTTTATCTTGTTGACCCATTACCCATGTTCATGCGACCCGCGTTTCCGTAGCGTTTTGCGCCGACTTCTGCTTGAGGAAATTTTTCAATAGTCGGTGACCAGGCCGGGTAAGAATAGATTCCGGGTGAAACTGCACGCCGGCGACTGGGAATGAGCGGTGCCTGACCGCCATGATTTCTTTTTCACTGATGTTTTCGGTCCACGCCGTAACTTCGAGACATGGCGGAAGGCTTTGCGGCTCGATGACCAGGGAATGGTAGCGCGTCGCCTCGAACGGATTCTCAATCCCCGTGAATATGGTCTGGCTATGGTGGCGGATCATCGACGTCTTCCCGTGCATGATGGCTCTCGCGTGCACGATCTCACCGCCATAGGCCTGTCCGATGCACTGGTGTCCGAGACATACGCCGAGTATGGGCGTGTGATCTCCATAACGTTTGATTACTTCAATGGAGATACCCGCCTCGTTGGGCGTGCACGGGCCGGGAGAGATGACGATGTGTCTCGGCTTCATCGCGGCGATATCTTGCGGGTCGAGAGCATCGTTTCTAAACACGTGCACGTCAGCGCCGAGCTCGCCCAGATATTGCACCAGGTTATAAGTGAACGAATCGTAGTTATCGATCATCAGCAGCATGACGGGATCCCGGGGCGCGCGTTCAGGCGATTAAGCCAGAAAGCTCATCTAGAGAGTCGATGACCGCATCCGGCCGCGCCGCATGGATGTCTTCACCGTGATTATATCCGTAGCTCACGCACACGATGCGGACACCTGCGGCGCGGGCGGCGGCGACGTCGTTTTTGGAGTCTCCGATCATCAGGCACTCACCGGGGTCAACGCCGAAGTGCCGCGTTGCGTGAAGCAGCGGCAGTGGATCGGGTTTCTTTCGCGGCAGGGAATCGCCGCTCAAGACCAGATCGAATCGGTCAAGCATTGCGAGATCGGATAGAAGCCTCTCGGTATAGCGGGCCAGCTTATTTGTAACGCATGCCCGGGCAACGTCTCTTGATTTGAAAAAAGCCAGCAGATTTTTCGCGCCGGGATAGGGCCGGCTGCGGGCGCTGACATTAAGGGCGTAAAGCGCCATGAATCGGTCAAGGGCCTGCTCGAACAGCGCCGCGTCGGGCTCGCCATCCTGACTGCCGGTGAGCGTCCGCTTGACCAGGCGCTCGACCCCGTTGCCCACCCACTCCCGCACCCTGGCTTCCCCCTGGGGAGGTCTGCCCAGCTCCGCCAGCATGGCGTCAGCGCAGGCGGCGAGGTCCGGAACCGTATCCACCAGGGTACCGTCCAGGTCGAGAAGCACGAGCCGGGGAAGCGGAATCCGTCCGCCGAGCCGGTCGGAAGCAGCGCTCACGAGCGGGCCTTGGCGATGGCTCCGCGCATGCTCTCGATGGTAGCGCGGTAATCCTTCGAGCCGAAGATCTCGGATCCGGCGACGAAAGTATCGGCACCCGCCGCCGCGATGGCACCGATGTTGTCCGCCTTCACCCCGCCGTCCACCTCCAGGCGAATGTCGCGGCCGCTGTCGT
>Ga0224512_10000523_pt1 | contig 40654 bp, 33 predicted proteins | sample SF_May12_sed_USG_4_FD_169103 | JGI IMG/M metagenome (GOLD analysis project Ga0224512, IMG submission 169103) | Sediment microbial communities from San Francisco Bay, California, United States - SF_May12_sed_USGS_13 | ecosystem: Environmental > Aquatic > Marine > Sediment | place: USA... | reverse complement strand
ATCACGGGTTTGTCGCAAGCCAGAATCGACGAGACCATGTCGTTGAACATGCGCATGTACTGGCGATACTCCTGCGGATGGCCCGCATAGTATTCCGCGTATTCCTTGGTATTGCCGCCGGTGCAAAAGGCTTTGTCACCTGCGCCTGTAAACACGACGGCCACGACATCGCGCATCGCGCTCGCTGAACGGAAGGCCAGGATGACACCTTTCACCATCTCGTTCGTATAGGAGTTGTATTGCTTGGGATTGTCGAGAATAATCCAGGCGTTGTAGAGTCCGTCTACGACAGCGCCGTCGGGGCCATGGACCGGTCGCTTTTCGACGATCACGCCCGGAACGACTGTCCCGGGGGCCAGGTCAAAATCCACGAGTTCCTGGCCGTCCGCTCTTCTTCCGGCTTCTGCATTCATGTCCTCAATCCTCCCAAAAGCGCCGCCGCATCTGCCTCGATCGTAGACGACAACGACGCAATAGTTGCTTTTTCAGGGTATAACGGTATTATAGTACCTTATTACCATTATAGTCAATGTCGCTCCACTCAAGGGATCGCGCGTGCCAGATCAGCCCGGCAACTCGAAGTCTACGTCCATCGCCCTGGTAGGCAAAGGCGGTGCCGGCGTGATCACCGCCGGCGAAATCCTATTGATCGCCGCGGCGCGCGCCGGATTGTACGGAATGATGATTCCGGTTATTGGACCACAAATACGCGGCGGTGAGTCGGGCGCGCTATTGCGACTCGGCAACTTCCCGATCAACTGTCTGGACGATCGCATTGACGTGTTGGCGGGCATCGGCTGGCTGCATGCCGAGCGGTTTCGGTCCGATATTCCGATCGATGCCGACAGTCAGATCGTCACCGATCCGGCCGAAGGGGCTGTGCCTGATTTCATCATCGATGCCGGAGCCCGAATTTATGAGCTGGAGATGACAGCGCTTGCGCAGTCCATCGAGGGCGGACGCGAGAACATGATTGTGCTCGGCTATGTTGCGAGACTTGCCGGGATTCCGGAATTCGCCGTGCTGCAGGCCGTCGAGAAGAAACTCGGCCGCAAAGGTCGTGATGCGATTCGTGCGAGTAACGAGTGCGTACAGCTGGGATACGGCAAGGCCGCAGGAGTCAGTCAGGTGGAACCCGAAGCCGCGCCCGGCGCGAGCGATAGCCGATGGTTGATGAGTGGTAACCATGCGACCGGACTCGGCGCGATAAGAGGCGGCATCCGGTTTGCGGCTGCCTACCCCATTACGCCGGCGACCGAAGTGCTCGAATGGCTCGCGCCAAGACTCAGTGATGCGGGCGGCACGCTCGTGCAGGCAGAAGACGAACTCGCGTCGATCAACATGGTAATCGGCGCGTCGTTTGCGGGCATACCGTCCCTGACCGCTACGTCCGGTCCGGGACTGTCATTGATGATCGAGGGTCTCGGACTCGCCGTTGGCGCCGAAATTCCGATTGTCGTCATCGATGTCATGCGGGGCGGTCCGTCGACCGGCATTCCGACCAAGCCCGAACAATCGGATTTCAACGCAGCCGTATACGGCCTGCATGGCGATGCACCGCATATCGTTGTCGCCCCGAACTCGGTGACGGACTGTGTGTTCACCACGCAATGGGCCGTGCATCTTGCAGACGCTACACAGGCGCCCGTCATCGTCCTGTCAGACCAGTTCATCGGTCAGACCAACGTCGTGCTCGATCCGATCCCGGCGATCGCTTTTTTCGCAAAAAGAAAACTTGCCGAAAATATCGACGGGAAATTCGAACGCTACGCATTGACAGCCGACGGAATATCGCCGATCCCGGTCCCCGGCACACCGGGTGGCCAGTATCTGGCGGGCGGTCTCACGCACAGTCCGACCGCGCGACCCTCCGGAATGGTCCATGATCATGTTGCGCAGCTCGATAAACGGGCGAGGAAAATCGACGACTTCGATTACGGGCAACACTGGGCCGATATCGAAGGCGACGGTGAACTGGCAATCATCACGTGGGGTTCAACGACCGGTACCGTGAAAGAGGCCATCGACAGGTTGCCCCCTGAGCTGAGCGCAAAGTTGAAACTGATTTCCCTCCGGCTACTGCTGCCGGCGCAACCGCGAAAACTGGCAGACGCGCTGAAGGGCGTCGAGCGCCTGCTGGTCATCGAACAGAATCACAGCGGTCAGCTGTATCGATTCCTGCGCGCATGGTACGACCTGCCCGCGGCCACGGAAACACTGCATCGACCCGGACCGACGGTCTTTCGCCCCGGTGAGATCGTCGAGCGACTGCTCGATTGGGGTCAGCCATGAGCGCGCAAGCCCCCTGCAAGCTCAAGGCCAGCGACTACAAATCGGACTACAAGCCGGTCTGGTGCCCTGGTTGTGGCGACTATCACGTACTATTAAGCCTGACCAAAGCGGTTGCGCAAATCGGTCTGCGGCCTGAGGAAATCGCCGTCGTCTCGGGTATCGGTTGTTCGTCGCGAATTTCAGGCTACCTGAACTGCTATGGATTTCACGGTATCCACGGGCGCGCGCTGCCGCTGGCGACCGGCGTGAAGGTGGCGCGCCCGGACTTGACTGTCATTGCCGCCGGCGGCGATGGTGACGGATTCTCGATCGGCGGCAACCATTTGCTGCACGCCTGCAGACGCAACATTGATATCACTTACGTCGTCATGGATAACGAAATTTACGGCATGACCAAAGGACAGCCGTCGCCGACGACCGACCCGGACTGGGACAGCAAGCTTGCGCCCGGCGGTACGGGCATCTCGCCGTTTCACCCGCTCGTGATCGCGCTCGCCTCCGGAGCAAATTTCGTTGCCCGCGCATTCTCCGGAGATCCAAACGGCACGGCGCGGATCCTGGTCGATGCTATCAATCACCCGGGGTTTTCGTTCGTACAAATACTGAGTCCGTGCGTGACCTTTCGACCTGACCAGAAAGAGTGGAAGAATGCGGTTCACCCGGCGCCCGTGACGCCGACGTCGGACCCCGCTCAGGCCGCAAGACGGCTCATGACGGACGATGGGTTTAACATCGGCGTCCTGTACAAAGGCGCGCGCGAGCCCTACCGACAAGCCGTCGTAAGGGAACCCCGGGTCGAACGCGATATCGATGAGGAGTTCATGGTATGAGTCGGGTGCCCTCCAATTTCTTCGCTCAGCCCTTTTCCCTCGGTGAGCTTTTGGCGCATGCGCTGGCTATTGAACTGGACGCTGTGCAAAGTTATTCCGAGCTCGCGGAACAGATGCGGCAGTGCGGCAACGATGACGTTGCGGAACTGTTCGAAAGAATGTCGAAACTGGAAGCGGAGCACGCTTCAAAAATTCGCGAGGAAGCCGGCGACACCGAACTCCCGGAACTCGCGCCATGGGAATATCGCTGGCTGGAACTGGAAGCGCCGGAGAACATCGATCTTGCCGGCGTTCACTATCTGATGACGCCCTATCATGCGCTTTCCCTTGCGCTGGATAACGAAAATGGCGCACTAGCGTTCTTCGAAGCCGCGGCAGACAACTGCGAGGATGATCGCACCCGCGAACTCGCAATCGAATTCGCCGACGACGAACGCCAGCATGTCGCCTGGATGGAAGAGTGGTTGGCCAAATTCCCCGAACCGGATACGGATTGGGACGAGGATCTCGATCCGCCGGCAGCAATCGATTAGAGGCAAGACACATGTCAGACGGTCCACTGAAATCCTGGCTGGAAGCCGACGGCCGGGTATTGCGACTGCAACTCGCAAGACCGAAGGCCAACATTATTGATGCCTCAATGATCGATGCACTGAGCATCGCACTCGACGGTTACATCGCGGAGCCGCGGTTGATGGCGGCCGTACTCGATGCGGAAGGACCGAATTTCAGTTTCGGTGCAAGCGTCGAGGAGCATTTACCCGAGCAGTGCGCCGGCATGCTGGACAAACTCAATGCGCTGCTAACGCTGATGATCGAATACCCGGTCCCGATAGTTGCGGCAATCAACGGGCACTGTCTCGGCGGTGGGCTCGAAGTTGCATGCGCGGCCAGCCGCATCATCGCTGCCAGGAACGCCAGCCTCGGTCAGCCAGAGATTTCGCTCGCGGTTTTTGCCCCGGCGGCTTCGTGTTTCTTGCCGGAGCGCATCGGTCAGTCGCAAGCCGAAATGCTGCTCTTGTCGGGTAACAGCGTCGACGCAAAAACAGCTCTGCAAATAGGCCTGATCGATGAAATCAGCGATGATCCGACCGAGGCGGCGCTGACCTGGATCGACGCCAACCTGATCGGCAAGAGCGCGAGTTCCCTGCGAATCGCAGTGGCTGCCGCCCGGCATGACTATGTCGCGCGAATCAAAGAAAAACTTGCAACTGTGACTGCAATGTATCTCGACGATCTGATGAAGACTGGCGACGCTCTCGAAGGCCTCACGGCGTTTCTGGAGAAGCGCAAGCCTGTCTGGGAGAACAATTCGAAAGGAGCTGATCAATGAGCGCGTATCGCTGGGTGATGGAGGCGCCGGATAAACCGCTTGCCAAAGTGGATTTCGAGCCCGATGAACCTGCGCCGAACGAGGTCGTGGTTGAAGTTGCCGGCTGCGGCGTCTGTCATACAGATCTCGGTTTTTACTATGACGGCGTCAGAACGCGGCACCCGCTGCCGCTGACCTTGGGCCATGAAATCTCCGGGCGCGTGGTGACGACCGGCATCGACTCAGGTCAGTGGCGTGACAAAGCAGTGATCATCCCGGCCGTCATTCCGTGTGGCGCCTGTGATCTTTGTGATCGCGGTCACGGCACAATCTGCAGAAACCAGAAGTCACCGGGCATCGATATGCACGGAGGATTCGCAACCCATATCACGGTGCCGGCGGCCGGACTCTGCGAAGTCGACACGGCCCGATTGGGTAGGGTCAAGATGGAATTGGCAGACGCGAGCGTCGTCGCGGACGCACTGACGACGCCCTATCAGGCAGTCGTGCAAGCCGAGGTGGAACCCGGAGATCTTGCCATTGTCATTGGCGTTGGCGGCGTCGGTGGCTACGCAGTCCAGCTTGCGCGTGCCAAAGGGGCGACGGTCGTCGCCATCGACGTCGATCAGGCGAAGCTTGACCGGCTCCGCGATTTCGGCGCCAGCCAGGTAATCAATGCGCGTGAGGTGCAGGGCAAAGACCTGAGGAACACGATCCGGCAATTCGCGAAAGACCGTAACCTGAGACAAACGGAATGGAAGATCTTCGAATGTTCCGGCACGGCGGCGGGCCAGGCGAGCGCCTTTGGATTGTTGACGTACGGAGCCTGTCTGTCGATCGTTGGCTTCACGATGGACAAGCTCGAGGTCCGTTTGTCGAACCTGATGGCGTTTCACGCCCGAGCCCTCGGTAACTGGGGATGTCTCACGGAACACTATCCCGACGCGCTCGAGCTCGTGCTGACCGGCACGGTCTCGATGCTGCCGTTCATCGAGCGGCATCCTCTGTCCGAGATCAATGGGATCTTCGCGACAGCCCATGCCGGCAAGCTGACCCGGCGCGCGATTCTAATGCCGGACTAGACAATATGACCAAACAAGACAAGACACATCAAACACGGCCCCTGGTTGCGGACGATCTCGAGCGCGTCATTGAAATCGATAGCCGATACACCGGCCATCGTCGCCACGGCTTTTTCCGCAACCGTCTCGAAGCCGCGCTCGCCAAGCCGCAAGGCTTCGTTTTCCTCGGTTGCGACAAAGACAACCTGCTGCAGGGTTATCTGCTGGCCCGCCTGCAGGAGGGTGAATACGGTACGGCCGGCCATTTTGCGTTGATGGATGCGATCAGCGTCGATCCCGAGTCTTGCACAAGAGGTATTGGCCGCTCGCTGCTCGAAGCGCTCGACAGTATTCTGCAGCATAAGGGCATACGCGAAATTCACACTCAGGTCGATTGGCACAATCTGCAATTGCTGCGGTTTTTTGCGGGTTCCGGTTTCTCGCTGGCCGCGCGACACATTCTGGAAAGGCGCGTTGGCAATCTCAGTGACTTCGAATATATCGATACCCTGGTCGAGGAAGCTACCCAACGGGGTGATGCAAACGACTACAGCGATGCCGAGGGGGATCAACGCGGCGCGTTGGCGCGAGACATCATACCGTGCCGGCTGATGCGAGAAACCGATCTCGCGGCAATCGTCAAAATCGACCGCCATATCCTGGGCCGGGAAAGACAGGCTTACTACGAGCGCAAGCTAGCGGAAGCGATGGATGAATCCGGAATTCGTGTGTCACTCGTTGCCGAGCAAGATGATCACGTCGTCGGGTTCGCCATGGCCCGGGTGGATTTCGGAGAGTATGGCCGCATTGAACCGGTTGCGGTGCTGGACAGCATCGCGGTAGATCCCGGTTACACGCACCATCTCGTCGGCACAGCACTGCTTTCCCAGTTGCTCGCGAATCTTGCGGCGCTGAAAATCGAATATGTTCGCTCAGTGGCCGATGCGGAATACTTTGACGTGCTGAAGTTTTTACAGCGCAACGGGTTTGAAGTGTCCCAACGGCTCGCCTTCGTTCGCGCTGTCGGCTAGCGAATATCGTCGATTACGGATCGCGGGCGAGTATTTTTCTAGCCCACCAGCTTTGAGCCGAAGAACAGGGGCGGCAGCGCCTCCACCAGCGGCTGGGATTCTTGTGCCACGAAATCCGCGAGCCGTATCTCCGGGTTCGGCGGGCGCACCCGCTCGAAATAGTCCCGCGCCTTTGCGTCCGTTGGTGGCGGAATCGTCGCGTCGATCATCATCTTCGATCCGAAGCGCTGCCAAAGGGCGCTACCGGTAGCGCCGAGTTCCGGCAGCGCGGCGTCCATCGGGTGGTTGTGGGTTCCGGGAATGATGACCACATCCCTGTCCGGGTCGACACGCGTCGCCAGCGCCCACATCAACTCGGAATGATTAAAAATATCGACGTCCGCGTCGACGGCAATGACGATCTTGGGATGCATGTACTCCGACGACAGAGTGGCCATCATCAGATTCTTGGCCTCGCCATAGAATCGTGACGTCATTTGGATCGCCACTGCGAAAACCCCCGGCTGCGCCATGACATTGTGTAACACGGGTCCCCCACCGACGTCGCGGAGTCGGCGCATGATAGTGGCGCTCATCGGTACCTTGTGAAACACGCAGCCCTCCATCTCCGAGCCGTTTTGCAGGCTCTTGAAAATCGCGTCCTTGCGCCGCGTCATACATTGAAATTGAACGATCGGGTTGTCGCCGGCCCCGGCGTGGTAATAATCCTGGAATTCTGAGAATGGGCCTTCGGGCTCGCGGATATGCGGTGGCACGTGCCCCTCCAGAATAAGCTCCGCATCGGCTGGCACCTCGAGATCCACCGTTTCACATTTAACCAGGCGCACGGCCTCGTTCAAGTAGCCACCCGCAATCTCCAGCTCGTTGGTGCCGTAGGCCGCCGTGGTAGCGGCAGCGAAATAATAAAAAGGGTGATGACCGATCATGATGGCAACCGGCATCGGCTCGTTGCGGGCCTCGTATTTGACGTAGTTCTTCCACGAATGCCGGGGCACCAGGAATATACCCGACTTATCCGGTCCCTTGATCTGCAGGCGGTGAAAACTCAGGTTCGGCCGGCCGGTATCCGGGTCCTTGGTGATAACGAGCCCTGAGCCGATGACCGGGCCGCCGTCGCCGACGCCCGCAAGATGCACCGGCAGTTCGGTCAGGTCGAATTCGCCGTGAGCGAATTTCAGCTCTTTGACGGGGCCGTCCTTGACCATCACCGGCGGAATGCAGGTGCCGAGTCGATCGGCGAGCATCGGCACGAGCTTGTCCTCCGTGGTTTCGAACGCCAGCGCTGCGTGGCGCACATTGGCAGGCGCCTGGCCCAGCGAGCGCCACCCATGCGCCAGTTTCTCGAACAGCACCGCCTTTTCCCGGCACTGGTACAAGAGCGCGCCCATCTCGGTAAGCGGATCGACCGGTTTGTCCACCCGAATCAGTTCCCCTGCCTCTTGCAGCTGTGCAATCCAGCTCCGCATATCCTTGGGTTTCGTACTTGACGGTTCGTTCATCGACGGATTTCCTTAATTAGCATTGATCGTATTCCATGCGTCCGGCAGCACCAGTACCTTTATCGGAACCGTACCGACCGCGGCAGAAGGCAGTGAACAGGAGCGGCACACTTGAACAAGACGCCACGGACCGCGGCGCCGTTTCAGCATAACCGGCGGATTGACGCTGTATTGTACCGGCAATCGATTCAGTGTTGGACGCGTTTGGTTTCGTTTTCGACTTCCTTATCAAAGTCCGACTGCACGCGCTCGGATTCCAGGTACGGATAAACTCTTGCGAAGGTTGCGGCAATTTCGGCGATGGGCGTGTCGGCATATTCATCTCGAAACCGTATGTACTCCATGTGCCGATTGCCGTGCATATCGAAGGGATGGTAGATCGAGTCCGCCGTGCCGTCGAACTCAAGTGGTTTCAGCCGAAACTTCTCGCACAGCTCGATGTTGAATGCCGGCGTCGCCTTGAGCCACTGCCCCCCCAGCAGCAGCGATGCATACCCATGCCAATGGAACACGTCCGTTTGCATAAGCTCGCGCAATCTGGCCGTGGACAGGTGATTGCGGACGTCGGCAAACCCGAGCCGCGCCGGAATGTTCAAGCATCGGCAGCACGCGGCCAGGAGGATCGCCTTGGACACGCACCACCCCCGTCCCGAGGCGAGCGTTGCGCTGGCTTTCAGCCGTGCGACACTGAGATCACAGGTGTAGGGGTCGTACCGAATTCCGTCACGAACCGCATAGTACAAAGCCACCGCCTTGGCAATGGGATTATCGCCGGTACCGTGTTGCCGGGAAAATTCCACGACCGCAGGATGATCCGCCTCGATCGTTGGCGTGGGTCGCACGTACAAATTGGCCGCGTCGTCGTTCACGGATCGACTTTAGCACAGGAACGCCGACAACCAAATCAAGGTAATTCTTATTATCACCATAATCGTGACAAGTCATTATCCGGAGTGCGTGGCTCCGTTCCCCGTCCGATCGGCGGGCATGCCCTCAGGCTCGTTCCTGCAAGAAATGCCGCCAAAGCATTTCTTGCATCAAAAGAACTTTTCGCGCCGGAGCTTTAACACACAGCCAATTGTCGATTTTGGAAACAGTACTTGTCAGCACTTGCAACGATATGGCCCTGTTGACAAACAGGCCGATTATTCTTTAATCCGGTTACAATGGTCACATCTGCAGCATCGCTTACAGCCGCATCCGAATCTCGGTCATGGATTGCCCCTCGGGGCCCTCATACAAAGGCCAAATGGCATATCAATGAACTGAAATACTTCCGATGACCGGAGCTTCGTCGATATTCGGGTCTGAGCCTGCCAAATTTGCAATACTAATACAGCGCCTGTGATTTTTCTGCTATCAAATTGATTTATCGACAGAATACCTGCTTCCCCCGCCGCATTGGCATGCTGATTCAACCTGCTATAGTTGTGGTGTTGTCACTTTCGTCATTCGATATCCATGCGGATGAAAGAAGACCGGCGATCCTCTCGTTTAATTTCTATCCGTACCTGACGGATGTCAAGACTGACTCGGAATTTACCCTGAGGACAATTGCGCCGCTTCCCGGCAGATTTTCTTACTTTAGCTTCATGAATATTGGCGGGGTCTTTTCCTCCGGGCCACTTCGATATCTCATCAGCAAGCAAGATCTGAGGTGGCAGATATCGGAGAAATATCCTGTTGAATTAGTACTCCAGGATATCATTCGAAATGGTGCGGATAACGATACAGTGCATGTAGGAGTGCGGTTGCGGCTGGATGAGACCGACTCATTCAGTTCATTTTTTGATGCGGTGCATATGACTTACAGTGTGCAGTTTTTCCCCGTGCGATTTGATCAAAGAAATGTTAGCGGATGGCAGATATCGCACACCTACGACATAAGATTTCCCTACATTTCGGATCGCTTATATTTGGGCGGCTTTCTCGATCATAATATCGATGAAAAGCTGCGGCCCGGCGTAAGGACAAACACGATTATCAGCGAAACCCAGTTAGGTTTTCGGATGTTCCGCAAAGTGTATGCCGTAGTGGAATATCGTATCAATGAGTACAGATTATCGGACAATAGCAATATCGGGATTGGGATCGAAATCAAATCGAGCTGGTGATTGTACCGATCGTATACAGGAAATAATCCTATAATTGGCTGCGTAAGATGTTCATTGCCCTGGCATTTGAGCGTTTTTGCCAGCAGTAACCCGTATCATTTTCGCAATTCATATCATCGAGTAAAGAATTTAACGCGAGGCAAGTCCAAAATGAGCGCAAGAATAACCCGATTGGAAATGCACGATCTTGAACCTCGTCTCCAAGAAACTCTAAGAGCCAGAGTTGAACGTCTCGGGTATTTGGGTGAGTTCTTCAAATGTACAGGGCACTGTCCGGATGTATTGCGACATTTTATGGAATTGACAGAAGCTCTTAAAAAAGCCGTCCCTGATCGGATCACTGAAACCGTAGCGCTCACGGTGGCGGTTAAGTCCGGTAATGTGTATGAACGCAATCAACACGAGAGATTATGTGCCAAACTCGGCTTTGATCAAGACTGGATTCGTAGCGTCGAATTGCTGGATCCTGGTTCCCAGGAGCTCATGTCCAAGAGCGAACGAATCGTTCAATCCTATACGCTGGCAGCGATTCAAAACTTGGGCAATAACTGCGAATCCGAATTCGATCAGGTTCTGGACGTGTTAACGACGCCCGAAGCCGTAGGAGTATTAATGCTCGTTGGTCGATATCTGACCCATGCTGTTGCAGTTAATACACTCGGTTTGAGCCCACCAAAACCATCGATATTCGAGGAAGCCAACAGTGAATGACGACCAGGCAATATGGATCAGTGAGTCAGAGGTCGTAGCTTTGGTCTCACTCACGGAGGCAATCTCTGCTCTGGAAAAAGGCCTGAAAGAGGAACATGCCGGCAACGCCGTGAATATGAAAAAAACTCACGTGGCGTGGAACCGGAAACGCAGCACGCTTCACGCGATTGGTGCGGTTCTTGACGGGATGGGAATCGCGGGAACAAAGACTTGGGCGCATACCCCGGGTGGTGCGTGCCCATTATTGATTCTGTTCAACAGTGAGACCGGCAGGTTGATTGCAGTTATCGAGGCGTTCGCCCTGGGACAGATGCGGACCGCCGGGATATCAGGCGTTGCCACCAAATGTTTGACTGATGAAACCGCGAATGAAATGGCGATTATCGGAACCGGAAAACAAGCCCTTGCCCAGGTAGCAGGCGTAAATGTAGTCAGACCGTTAAAACGATTGCGAGTCTACAGTCGGAATCCGGACAATCGACAGGCCTTTGTCGATAAGGTCCGAAACCAGTTTGCCTTTGAGGTTACCGCTACTGATAGTGTTGAGGAGGCTGTTGAAAGCGTCCCGATCGTCACTCTGGTCACGCGGGCCACGGAACCGTTTCTATCCGCTGCGATGCTTTCCAATGGCAGTCACGTAAACGCAGTCGGCGCGATCACGCCCGAACGCCGGGAATTTACTCAGGATGTTTTTGACCGCAGCGGACCGATTGTCGTAGACACCCTCGATTCTGTCAGGCGGCTAAGCAGCGAGTTCATCGAACAGTTCGGCGATGACGATAAGAATTGGCGCGTTGTACAAACCCTTTCGGCGGTCGTCGCTAACGGTGGCGGCCGGCCATCAGGTGCTGACATCACCTTGTTTAAGGCAATGGGTATGGGCCTGTCGGATCTCTCGATGGGACATGAGATCCTCAATCGGGCCCGTGCAAATGGTGCCGGCAGAGCGATTCCGCAGCCTGAGAAGCAGCCGCTGCGATTTAGTTGACAGTATACTGTTAAAGGCTATGCACAGATTTGTTGTCAGATCATGCTGGCAGGCAGTGATCCACGACCCGGGAGCGTTTAAACTCAAGTATGTAAGTACTGTGTAGCCAGGCCAACGCAGTAGATTTTAATGAGGGAAACCTATGTCATCTTCCATTAGCGACCTTTCAGCAGATAGCGGTGCTTTGAGTCCATTTGTCGATGCCACCGATAAAAAGCACGTAGCACTGCCATTTTGGGAACCGTATATCGTAAGCAAAGAGCAGATCGACGAGGAAATAGACCGATTGGCTGCTCTCCCGAAACCGAAAAATGGCCGGCGTCGGTCCCTTATTGTCCACCCGTCAGCGCAAGCACCCGGGCTGGGTCTGGCCGCGGGAATTACTGTCAGCCTCGATGTCCTGTTGCCGGGTGAAAGTACAGCACCCATTCGGCACAATTCCACGCAAATAAATTTTTGCATCCGCGGAAGCGGCTACACGCTTGTCAACAAACTCCGAATTGAATTCAAGCAATACGATGTCTGGAACCATAACAGTTTCGCAACCTATTCTCATTTTAACGATACCGACCAGCTACAGGTGCGGCTCACCTACTCCAACGCCGCCTTGCTGGAAAAGATGCGGGTCCATATTGTCGAAGAAGATCCGCAACATGCGGAACTGAAAGTACAAACCGACGAAGAACAAGACGACCCGAGGCGCAAGAGCCCATACGGGTCGTTCGAACTGACTGACGAGGGTGCCTGGCTGATGCCCTATGAGATCCTGATCAATCCGCCGAGCGTCGAGTCAAAAAACCTGCACTGGCCGTGGGAACTGGTCAAGGCGAATCTTGACAAGCTGACGGCATTAGGCAAGGACTACATCGGCCGTCGTCTGTACCTGTTATACAACCCGATGACCGGACGTACCAATGGTACGACTCCGAGTTTCTTCGCCACCATGACAATTCGTCCGCCAAAAATTATCGACCGACCTCACCGACATGTGTCGGCGGCGATCAACTATTATTTTCAAGGTTCAGGGTACTCCGTCGTCGAAAAGAAACGATACGAGTGGAAGGCCGGTGACCTCATGCTGTCCGCCCCGGGCTGGGCAGTACACAATCATGCGTCGAATGATGAGTCCGTATATGAGCTTACGGTCCAGGACCAGCCGTTGAATATTATTATGGAAAGCCTGTTGTGGCAGGAATCATTGAGTCATCCCGCTGTGATTCTCGGGCAGCATTCCGGTTTTCAAACGAATCGTAAGGCGTAATGGAACTCGATCGTATCAGGGGCTCGATCCCCCCTGTAATCACGCCTTTTCGGGGCGAAGACGTCGATTATGGTGCGTACGAAAAGCTCGTAGAAAGACAAGTCAGTGAAGGGTCTCACGGTGTGCTGGTCAATGGAACCACTGCCGAGCCAAGCACGCTTACGCTCGAAGAACGTATCCGGCTGGTGGACATCGCAATTGACGTGGCTGGCAAGCGGGTACCTGTCGTTGCCCAAACCGGCTCGCAGAGTTTGGCGGATACCCTGGTTCTCACGGAACACGCAAATGAAGCAGGCGCGGATGCGTTGCTGGTGGTGACGCCGTACTACATACGCCCGCCACAAAGAGGGCTTGTGGCTTACTATGTCGAAGTCTGCAGTCGGACAGAGCTCCCGGTAATGATCTATCACATTCCGGGCCGCACGGCTATAAACGTCACCCTGGATACGGTTGCGCAAATTCGCGATCAGGCCCCGAACCTGATCGGGATGAAACACGCCGTTAACGATCTGGGTTTCTGTTCGGATCTACTGGAAAGTTTCGGGATGGACTTTCGCGTTTTTGTCGGCCTCGAAGAACTGAGTTTTCCGATGATGGCCGTTGGAGCCTGCGGTTTGATGAACGCAGTCAGCAACGTGGTACCGAAACCCGTCGCCGAGATGTGCGAAAGAGTCTTTGCCAATGACCTCGAGGGAGCAAAGAAGATACATTACGACCTGTTTGAGTTGAACAAATCGGTCTTCTACGACACAAACCCGATCGCCATCAAGTACATGATGAAAAGGCTGGGAATCATCCCGGACAACTCGCACCGCCTGCCCATGGCGCCCGCGACGCCGGAGCTGGAAAAGCGTTTGGACAAAGTCCTGTCAAACGCCGGCTTGCTCTGACTCTATCGCCGAACGTCGCACGCCGAAATCCACCGGAATAATCACCCCCTGTTGGAACCGTCCATCGCGGTTATGTCGCTACGACAAAAGTTTCGATACAACAAGTTGCTGCTAGACTTTTACACCGGCGTGCACTTCTTTCGGGAATAATTCCTCTACCTCGAGATGCCGGCCCGCTACCCCCTGGTCATACGCATAACGACAAAATGCTTCCAGCGTTGGCAGATTATCCTGCATGCCGTAAGGCCAGAGCTTGCCACCAAAATCATCGGTAGCCTCTTCAACCAGCGTGGCTACCCAGGGTACCGGGATACAGGATGCGGTTATGTCGGCAAGCCTTTCGACACTGCGGTCCTTCGCCTCTTCAAATGCCTTATACAGATTCATGGCGATCCACCTGTTCGCCTCGAATACGTCACGTCGTATCGCGATTACATGCATGATCGGAAAAATTCCCGTCTCGAGGTAAAATTTTCTCTCCTCGCTACGTGCATCTGCATACAGTCGCTTGATCGGCGAATCAGACTCGCCGAAGGCAAGCGGCGGGCGCGCAGTAATCGCCACATCGATTTCTCCGGACACTAACATCCCGTTCAGACTGGCGTCCTGCCGGGACGAGTAACGAATCCCATCCGGCAGTTTCAGCTTTACCTTCTCCTTCCGGCCTGCCTGGTTCACACCGGCCTGCACCCATTTGATGGAACGCAAATCAACATCATAAAGTTCGGCCAGCATTCCCCTGACGTATACGCCCGCGGTCTGTGCCCACTCCGGTATGCCGACCGTTTTTCCTTCAATCTGCTGCGGCTTGTCAATATCGCTATCTTTGCGAACATAAAACGCCGAATGCCTGAACACTCGCGAAGGAAACACCGGGATCGCAACCATCGGCGCGTCTCCCGCAGCAGTCAGCGAAACGTATTTCGCGAAAGACATTTCCGAAACGTCCCATTCAAGGTGGTAGGTAAAGCGCGAAAAGATTTCCTCAACAGCCAGGGTTAGAGGTGTCAGAATTATCCCGTCTGCCTTGACAACACCGGCCGCCAGATCCCTGAGATGATCGTAATCGTTGATTGCCATCGTCAATTGAAGATGTGCAACACCACCTACTTCAACAAACTTTGGCCCAATAGCGCTCGCATCCCCTGTATTCAATCGAAATCTCCCAGACTTTCGTAGCGGCTGAAGACGACCGCCTCAAATAGCCGATATATTGACCTCAAGTGTTTCGCTCAAATCTGAATAATTGAAGCCATACGCAGCGAAAATACCAAAATCTATTGCGCGCGCCCCTCGCTACCGCTGGATCATATACAAATATCGAACCGGATACTAAGTGCATCTTTCACTTCAACCATAGTATCGAATATCCCTATCTGCGCAGTCCCATAGAATCTCCAACTCCTCGTTGCACGATTCGGTGCCTCCCGCTACCGTGCTGCCGACGTCGCCCGTCACCACCGCTTGGAAAAAAGTCATTGCCGGCAGCTGGCTTTGAAAAGTCGAATACCTTATTCTCGTTAACGCGCTAGTCAAGATGGCAAACAGACAAATCCTTTTTTCGGGAACGATCAGATAAAAGGGAAATGAACAAAATTGCTAATTTCGCAGCACGACGTAGTTTATATATAGCTATTCTAGCCGTCATTGGCATAGTTATTGCGTTGGTACTGTCACGATTGCCAGCAGACAATTCCAAGAATTATAACCTCACTGTTGCCGGCGCCAGTCCTGGTGGCCTTTGGTCAGCACTTGGTCTCGGACTGGATAAAGCTGTAAACAAATCCAATTCCGATTTCACCATTACCTATCAAACCAGCAGTGGTGGACTGGCAAATGCGAAATTGGTGTCGGATAACAAAGTGCCTTTGGGAATAGCATCGGATATTGAATTGCAGTCTGCCTGGGAGGGCACGGGCGTTTTCAAAGACCGCCCGCTAAAAAATCTGCGAGTACTTTTTAGGCTTTTCACCGCCGAGTCGCGTTTTCAGTCGATTCATCTCTTGCTTAATCGCGATTTTGCCGACAAACATGGTATCGAAACCTTTGCAGATATTGTTGCGAACAAGATTGAAATTCGGGTGGCGGTGAATCGTCCTGGCAATATGGATGGAGATCTCGGGATAGCAATCCTTGCCGCTCTTGGCGCCCCAATCGACGAGATAAGAAACTGGGGTGGGCAGGTGTTCCGCGCCGCGACAAGAGAACAGACGAACCTTATGACCGATCGTCGCCTTGACCTGATCAATTTCGGCTTGTCTTACAATCATGCGAGCGTGCGGGAGCTAGCGAATGCGGTTCCGCTGATCATGGTAGATTTGACCGAGCCGGTGGCTGCGAAGGTTGCGTCCGGCATGGGCGGAAAGCCCTGCGCATTCAGGAGGGACGAGTACGAGTTCTTGGACCATGACGTGACCACCATTTGCACCGGTGCGGTGCTGATCGCCAACCAGGAGATGGACGAAGAGCTGGCTTACATGCTGACCAAAGCAATGCTTGAAAACCTGGAGTCTTTCAAATCAGCCCACCAACAGCTTGCGCAGGTCACTACACTTCACAGCGTCGCTGAAGACTCGGTTGCCCCACGACACCCTGGTGCAGAACGCGCATTGCGTGAAGCCGGCATGATTGAATGAGAGCTTACCGAGAGCGATGTTTAACGGTCCGAAAATGCATCAGTAATCTAAAACATGTCGGGCTCCAAATTCTTTAAATCTGAACTATGGTTCTCTGTCGGAGTCCGCCGCGAACCCACTGGCCTGCTCAAGCCAATACTCTACTCCTACGCAGCCCTAATCAGCATTTGGGTGATTTACTCAGCGGTTGCGGTGATCCTCGATCCATGGACATTGACCTCCGTTTTCCTGTCAATGATGTTTGCGTTGGCCTTTCTTTTGGTCGGACCCACGCCCTATTCAGATACGGATAAGCCCGGATTCATTGACTGGGGGCTGTCCACAATAAGCCTGATTACAGGTGCATATTTCTTTTTGAATTCCGGCACATTGGTCGAACGGATTTCGCTTTTATTCCCGCTTCAAGGTTGGGAGATAGTGTTCGGCTGGTCTCTATTCCTGCTTAGCATCGAGATCACCCGGCGTACTACCGGTCTTGGCCTGACGACGATGGTCGTCATTTTCGTCCTGTACAATTTCCTCGGGCACAATTTCGGCGGAGTCCTGCAGCACAGCTACATCGACTACAACCACTTCCTCGACATCATGGTTTACACGACGGACGGAATCTTGGGCCTGCCCGTGCATGTAGCGGCAACCTATGCCTTCCTCTTCGTGCTCTTCGGTACGGTTCTGCAACAGGCCAAAGGCGGTGATTTCTTCTTCGATCTGGCCGCGGCTATCAGCGGTCGGAGCCCGGGGGGCCCGGCCAAAATTGCGGTTGTCTCCTCCGGCATGTACGGCATGATCTCTGGCAGTCCCACGTCCGATGTCGTTACGACTGGCGCTATAACCATTCCGATAATGAAACGGCTTGGTTATCCGGGGTCCCTCGCTGGCGCGGTCGAGGTCACCGCGTCGACCGGCGGCAGCATCATGCCGCCGATCATGGGCTCGGCCGCATTTATCATGGCCGAATTCACAGGTATTGAATACAGCGAAATTGTCATTGCCGCTTTATTACCAGCAATTTTGTATTACGTTTGCGTATTCTCTCAGGTTCACTTCGCATCTCTGCGCCTCGCTGATGTCAAGACTCTGGACACCGACAAGATTCCCGGTCTTGGAATTACGATCAGGCGAGGCTGGGTATTCGTGCTTCCATTAATCGTGCTTACGACGGCTTTATTGTATGGCTACACGCCTACCCGGGTCGCAGTTTTTGGAACGTTAGTCGTGTTAGCGGCGACTTTTTTTCGGAGAGATACTCGTATTGGGTTTGGCGGACTGTATCGGGCTCTGGCTAAAACCGCCGTGCGTATGATTCCGGTCGCGGGCGCATGTGCCGCAGCCGGACTGGTTATCGCGGGCATTACGATGACCGGTTTGTCCGCAAAATTTGGGCACGTGATCTACAACATAACCGATGCACAAATGTTTCCTACATTGGTTCTCGCCGCAATGTTGACGATCATCATGGGGATGGGCATGCCTACTCCCAGCGCGTATATACTGGCGGCGGTATTGGTCGGTCCAATCCTGACGCAGCTCGACATCCCGCTCATGTCGGCGCATATGTTTTTGCTTTATTATGCCGTGATGTCCGCAATTACCCCACCGGTTGCCGTGGCTGCTTACGCCGCATCCTCGATTGCCGAGGCGAATCCTCTAAAGATTGCTGTAACAGCGGTGAAGTTAGCGTTGGCTGCTTTCATAATTCCGTTTGTCTTTGTATACGGTCCGGAATTATTGCTAATCGGCTCGTCATTCATTACTGCTGTCACGTTCTTTAGTGCCGCGGCGGGGCTTATTCTGATTTCCGCCGGTATCGAGTCCTATCATTTGCTAACGAATTCCTGGTGGACAAGGATTCTTCTGTCAGTCGGCGGACTATTCCTGATCTTTCCGTCAATTGTCGGATTACTTGTCGGCGTGACGCTGTGCGGGATTTCCTTCGTCGTGACCCGGCGTAGCCGAAGTATTCGGATCTGAATTGTTTAACTCGAAGGCCACAGTGGCAGGATCACTGTGATTCATACCGCTGGATAATAGACTCTCACCGTGGAGGTTAGAGAATGTTGAAACTCAAAAGTTTTGTCAGTGGCGAGTGGCGTGATGGAAGCGGCAAGACGGTCACATTACTCAACCCCGCCACCGAGGAACCGCTGGCTGAGACGAGCACCGGCGGCATCGATTTCGCCGCCGCGTTGCAACATGCACGGAGCATTGGCGGCCCGGCGTTGCGAGCGCTGAGTTTTGCCGAACGCGCAGATACTCTGCATCGCATCTACGAAGCGCTCTATGCAAACAGGGAGGAATTCATTGAGCTCTCGATCGAGAACGGCGGGAATACGCGGAATGACGCAAAGTTCGATGTTGATGGCGCCACCGCCACGCTACTGGCTTACATCGATGTCGGCAAAGCGTTGGGCGATCGCCACCTTATTAATGATGGCGAACCAGCACAGATTGGCCGCACGCCGCGCTATGCCGGTCGTCACATCCTCACGCCGCTTACGGGTGTCGCTGTACACATCAATGCGTTCAACTTTCCGGCCTGGGGGATGGTCGAAAAAGCGGCGGTGGCGTTACTCGCGGGCATGCCGGTCGTCAGCAAGCCCGCGACCAGTACCGCGATGCTTGCATACCGGATGACCGAGATCATCGTCGACTCCGGTGCCCTGCCCGACGGTTCGTTCTCGCTCATAGCGGGATCCGTTGGTGACCTGCTCGACCATCTGGGCCCGCAGGACGTCCTCGCGTTTACCGGCTCGGGACAAACTGCTGCGGTATTACGCGGTCTGGATGCCCATACGCGGCGATCCGCGCGGGTCAATGTCGAGGCCGACAGCCTCAACGCAGCGGTGATGGGTCCTGAGGTCGAGGTCGGCAGCGAAACCTGGCAGATGATGCTCAATGAGGTGACGACCGATGTGCGACAAAAGGCGGGACAGAAGTGCACGGCCATACGGCGCGTCTTCGCACCGCCAGCCAAAATCGGGGCGTTCATCGATGCTCTTCACGAGCGCCTGGAGGGCATCGTCGTTGGCAATCCGGCTGAAGCCAGTGTTCGTATGGGGCCGCTGGTCAGCCGCAATCAACTCGACGACGTCCGGACAAGCATCGAGGCGCTTCGGGCACAGGCGACCAAAGTAACGGGGAGTCTCGAGCCGGGGAATCTGCCGGGTGTCGAGCGGGGCCAGGGATTTTTTCTGACGCCACATCTGTTCCGCGTGGACGATCCCGAATCCGCGCCGTTGGTGCACGAACGCGAGATCTTCGGACCCGTCGTCACGGTCTTGCCGTATGAGAACACCGATTCATTGGTTCGTTTATGCGCGCAGGGCGGCGGCTCCCTTGTCTCATCCGTGTATTCGGACGACCGCAATTTTGCCCGCGAAATGCTGATTCGCCTTGCGCCTTATAATGGCAGACTGACCCACGGCAGCGGCAAGGTCGCCGGCATATCGCCGGGTCCCGGTACGGTCTTACCGATGCTTGTACATGGCGGACCCGGCCGGGCCGGTGGCGGCGAAGAACTCGGTGGCGCCAGAGGCCTGTCGTTTTACATGCAGCGTACAGCGGTGCAGGGACACAGCGCATTGCTGGACAAATTCTTTCCCGCATGATCGTTTTGACGCGTACGTCCGCCAACTGCCTGCAAATCACGTGAGATCACCGACCCGATGATATTTTTCTCGAACCGGTCGAGGCTCTACCACCTGGGCCCCTACCCGCTCGAGCGTCTCGCCCGGGAACCGGCCATCCTGACGCGGGAAACTGATTTGCCGAAGTGCGACCGGTCCGTGACCGATACGCCAAGCGCGCAGGGCTTCGGTACCGCAATAGCGAAATACCACCGCATCTTTCATCAGCTCCGCGACGGTGAGCCTGCATTGGCCAAGGCGCCCGTACCGGACGATCTGCAAAGACGCACGGTCGACATAAAAGGTTCGGCCTATTTTCTCAATGCAAGCCAGGTGGGCGTATGTGACCTGACCGAGTCGTGCTGGCTTGCCGATGCCAGGCCACTCGAACACCGTCATGCACTTGTCGTTCTGGTCGAATACAGCAGGGTCCCGGAGGAAGGCACGTTGGCGAACGCCTGGGCCGCAGATTCTGTGGCGCAAATCGCGGATCTCCGTGCCTATGAAATCGCAATTAGCATTGCCGACCATATCCGGTTGATGGGTTACTCTGCCATCGCACACGATTACCGTAATGGCGACGTCGATCTCGATCGCCTGTCTGTCATGGCCGGCCTTGCGGTGCGATCCGGCGACGCGTTTCGAAATCCGTTTCTTGACGAAAAGTACGCGATTTGCGCCGTAACGACAGATTATGCACTTGCCTCGGACAAGCCGCTTGATCCAGCAGCAGCCTCGAAGGCGAAGGGCATTTCCTACTGGCTGGGCATCTGTGGCGCGACTTCCGGATTGGAGCGCTGGCGGCAGAACAGCAGGCCGACCCACCTGAGCAAGTTCGCCATGGAGACGGTCGAACGTGTCGACAGACCCACGACATTAATCATCGATGACGAGGTGCCGCGGGTTCCGAAGCGCGCATCATTTTTCGACCGTGCAATTCATGGCGATCTTGGCGAGAAGGCGCGACGCGAGCGTAGTCGCTTCGCGTTCAAGCACCCACTGGCAATGGCGATGCTCAGGCAAATCAGGGCGATGGTACCATACCAGGATGGGCCGATCGCCGGACAGCCGGAGGTCTCCAGCTGCAGTGACCCGAACGAGAACAGCAGAGCCCTGAAATCACTGTCCTATGTGCTCGGCGCCGAGCTTACCGGTATCTGTGAGATTCCCGATTACGCCTGGTATTCGCACGACGACGGCGGCGCGCCGATCGAATGCCATCACAAGTATGCGGTCGTCATGCTGATCGATCAGGAGTTCGACACGATGGAAGCAGCGTCGGGCGATGACTTCATATCGGGCGCACAATCCATGCGCGCATACATGCGCGGCGCCGTTATCGCCGGCGTCATGGCTGAACACCTGCGTACGCTCGGATTCTCTGCGCGATCCCAGACCAATGCCGATTCCGAGGTTCTGCATATCCCGCTGATCTTGCTGGCCGGACTCGGGGAATTGAGCCGAATCGGAGAACTTGTGCTCAATCCCTTTGTCGGCCCGCGCTTCAAATCGGTCGTAATGACTACCGATATGCCGCTGACGCCCGACAAGCCGATCGACTTTGGTCTGCAGGATTTCTGCTCGAATTGCTTGAAATGCGCGCGTGAATGCCCGTCAGATTCGATTTCCTGGGGCCAAAAGGTCATGTTCAACGGCTACGAAATGTGGAAGATCGACGCCGAACGCTGCACGCGTTATCGACTGACGAATCAGCGTGGTCTTGCCTGCGGTCGCTGCATGAAGACCTGCCCCCTGAACAAAGTCGTTACCTGGGATGGCCCGATTGCCACGCAGATCGCAAGCTGGCTGGGCATCAACGCGCCCTGGTTGAAGCCTGTTCTGGTACCGATCGCCACGCGCCTCGATGACTGGCTCGGTCATGGTATTCGAAATCCTGCCAAGAAATGGTGGCTCGACCTGGAGATAGTGGACGGCGTTTGCGTTTCGCCGCGAAAAGGCGTCAACAAACGTGACCTCAACCTCAAACGTTTCATGGAGCCTGGCAATCAGAAAATCGCTTACTACAACGCTGATCGCATGCCGCCGCCTAACGGTCAGGGTGTAGCCTATACACCGAACCGCAAAGAGGCGATCGCCGCGGCGGCACTCCTTGAAACACCGGAGCAGGCGTTGACAAGGCTCGAGTTCCACGGGCCGAAACCCGAACACTATGTGCCAACGCCGCCAACTCCCGGATCAAAGCGACCGGTAGAAGACAACACTGCGTTTGATCCCTATGCGAAGACGGATTCGAATTAGGTAGACTGACGGTTGCGGCTGTCGAGCAAATTGTTGTCTTCGAATCGGTCCGCCGGGATGAAGTATGGATAAGGATAGGCCCGTTCCTGTGCCGGCGCTGCCGTCCGCCACGATCGTGCTGCTGCGAGACGGTCCCGGCGGCCCCGAAATGCTCCTGGTGAGGCGACGAGCCGGCGACGCTTTCGGTGATAGTTATGCATTTCCGGGCGGCGTCGTCGATGCCGACGAATCCGCCGCGCGGGAATTTTGCGGGGGTCTGACCACCGCTGAAGCCAATGCTGCGCTTCAGGTACCGGTAAACGGACTGGATTATTACAGCTCCGCGATAAGGGAATTATTCGAAGAGACCGGCGTACTTCTGGCGCGTGCCGCGAGCGGCGAATGGGCGGGCGCCAACCCGGCGTTTCGGGAACTCAGAAAGCAGGTCGACGAAGGGGTGCTCGCCTGGGCCGAATTCCTGCGCAAACACGACTTAGTCATGGCATGCGACGCGTTGCACTATTTTGCACATTGGGAAACGCCCTTGCGCGCACCAAAGAGATGGTCGGCGCGGTTTTTTGTTGCGGAGATGCCGGCGGGACAGGACGCCCATCACGACAGCCACGAATTGACCGACAGCCGCTGGCTGAGCGCGGCCGATGCACTGTCGACCGCACGCGATGGTGAAATAAAACTGCCCTTCCCGACTGCCAGAAATCTGGAGATACTTTCCAAATTTTCTTCGGTCAACGAGTTGATTCGTTGGGCAAGTCGGAGGCCGCGCTACGGTGTCGACAAGATTCGACCGATCCTCGTCAATCTAGACGGCAAAACCAAGTTTGTTATTCCCGGTGACCCCGATTACCCGAAAGATGGTGACCAATAATCCCCGCGGCATCGAAGACATCGCTACGATAAGGTTGCGACAGTCGACTCGTCTGTTCATGTCTGGCGGAAAGTCTCGGCCAATTCCCTGAGTTTGAATTTCTGAATCTTGCCGACCGGTGTTTTCGGCATGCTGTCGATGATAACCAGCCTCTCCGGCAGATACTGGCGCGCCAGCTTCCGGCTATCGAGAAAGTCCTTCAGCTGCTCAAAAGACAGTTCACTACCTTGATGGAGTGACACAAATGCGCAGCTTCTCTCTCCGAGTCGTTCGTCGGGCATGCCCACAATGGCAACCTCGTCTACTTGTGGCATCTCATGGAGGAGATTCTCAACTTCCACGACCGGAATATTCTCTCCGCCGCGAATGATGATGTCCTTGCTCCGGCCAACGACACGGATATAGCCGTCTTTATCCATCTTGACCAGATCGCCGGTCGAGAACCAGCCTTGCCCATCGATATCGTTGAGATCCGCGCGGCCGCGATAACCAATGAAGGCACTCGAACCGCGGCATTGCAACTCGCCCTCGACGCCTCGAGGCAGCTCGCGATCGTTTTCGTCGACCACGCGCAGTTCGGCATGCGGAAGAGCGACACCCGCCGTGTCCCGGCCGCGATCGGCGGCCGATGGCAGCGTACAGGTAACGAGCCCGAGTTCGGTCATGCCATAGCCCGGCACAATGCTTGCGCCGAGCGCTGATGTCGCACTGTCGACGAGGGTGGGAGGAACAGGGGCACCTGCCGTCAGGAAAATTCTGAATCGCTCGAATCGTTGCCGCTCGCCATCCGCGACTTTGGCGATATCCGCCAGAAACGGAGTCGCACCGAACATGAACGTGACACCGTGACGTTCGATAATTTCCGCCGCCTGGACCGGATTCCAGACATCCATCGTGACAAGCTGTGCGCCGAGGTACATCGACATGTTGATCCCATAAAGGAAACCGATGCTGTGCGCGAACGGCGATGGCATGAAGATCACATCGGCCGCCGTCAGGTCCAATCTGTCGGAGAGAGTTTTCATCGAGGTCAGCATCGTATTGGACGTGTGCATCACTCCCTTCGGCTCGCCCGTCGTGCCCGACGTATACATTGTTTTTACGATGTCGTTCGGCTGCAGACCAGTCAATTGGCGGGCCGCGTCTGGCGCGACCGGCCGCATCAAGATGGATTCGAAAGAATCCTCGTCATTGCCGCCGATAATCACGATGTGCTCGAGCGTGGCAACTCGCTCGAGCATATGTTGTGCGAGTTCTTCATGGTCAAAGTTACGAAATATCTTCGGCGTAATCAGGACTTTCGAACCCGAATGCCCAACCATGAATTCCACTTCTCTTTCCCGGAAGATCGGCATCAGGGGATTACTGATAACACCGAGTCGTACACAAGCAAGATGAACCGCGACGAACTGCCACCAGTTCGGAATCTGGAACGAAACGACGTCACCCCGTTGCACGCCGAGAGTCTCGAGATTTACGGCAATACGCTCAACTCGCGAAGCCAGCTCTGCGAATGAAAGCGAGACCGGTTCCACGGAATCGGTCCGATAGACGACCAGGTAATCGGCATCCGGGCGAGTTGCGAGCACTTCATCGAGGAAATCGGCGACGGTCTTGTCAAGCCAGAAGCCGGCCTTTGCCTCCCGCGCTATACGCTCCGGATCCGGTACGTAGTCCAGCGAGCCACGCTCGTTTCGTCCGTGCGCTGACAATGCCCTAAGCCGATTTCATCAGAAACGACTCGACGCGACGCTGCGTTTCCGCGACGTCATGAAGACGCCGGGTTTCCGTCAGCTCGAGCTCGTATCCGTCCACAAGGTCATCGGCTGCTGCGGCAATACACCGTTTACACGCCGCCAGCGCCTCGGCCGGCATCGATCCCAGGCGTGCCGCAAGCTCGCCGGACCAGGTAGCCAGCTTGTCCGGAGCGACGACCCAGTGCACGAGTCCGAGTCGATGCGCTTCGTTGCCGTCGATGACCTCCCCGCCGAGTATCAATCGTCGCGCAACCGCCTCGCCACAGATTTTCGGCAGCCGCTGAGTTCCGCCAGCCGCAGGCAGCAGACCCAGGCCGGCCTCCGGCAAACCGAGTTTCGCCTGCTCCGAGGCAACCCGCAGATCGCATGCAAGCGCAAGTTCCAGACCACCGCCCAAAGCGGCTCCGCCTATTTCTGCGATCGAAACAACATTCAGATTTTCGATACGCGAAAAGACCCGCTGTAGTTCGCGGACGATCTCGATCATGTCGTCCCGGCCTCCCGGCGTCGCAAGACAGTCCCGCATCAGCGCGAGATCGGCACCGGCACTGAACACGCGAAGCCCACTCTTTATGTGCAGAACCGCCAGATCGGGTCGGGTTTCAATCCGGTCGAGAGAGCTGTTCAGATTTTCAATCAGCGCCTCGTTAAACGCGTTGACCGGTGGCCGCTCCAAAACCAGGCTCGCAACTTGAGCGTCGAAGCTCAATTTGATCGCATTATCGCTATCTGGCATCGCGTGAACTCTTCAGAACTTCATTCGCGATAACGAGCTTCTGGATCTCACTCGTGCCCTCATAGATACGCAATGACCGCACTTCCCGGTAAAGGCGTTCGACAACGTTATCTCGCACCACACCGAGGCCGCCGAAAATCTGCACTGCCTGATCGACGACCTTTTGCGCCTCTTCAGTTGCAAACAGCTTGGCCATCGCTGCCTCCCGACTGACTCGTCCCTCGGGATTGTGATCTTTCACCCAGGCCGCCCGGTATATCAGCAATGTCGCGGCATCGATGCTCACGGCCATGTCGGCGATTTTCGCCTGCGTTATCTGAAAGTCGCTGAGCTTCTGATCGAACGCCTTGCGCTCCTCACTGCGTAGCACGGCTTCGTCGAATGCCCGCTTTGCAAATCCGATTGCCGCGGCGCCAACGGTCGAACGAAAGACATCGAGCGTTCCCATAGCCACTCGAAAACCATCACCCGGACCGGCAATCATGTTTGCCGCCGGCACCCGGCATGCGTCGAACTGCAGAGAGCCGAGCGGGTGCGGCGCCGAAACTGCAATGCGTTCACTGACGGTCAGGCCAGGCGTATCGGCGTCCATCACAAACGCAGACAGGCCCCTGGTGCCAGGCGAGTCACCGGTACGTGCGAACACGACGTAGTGATCGGCAATGCCCGCATTCGAGATCCATGTTTTGGTGCCGTCCAAAATATAGCTGTCGCCCTCCCTGATCGCGGTCGTCTTTATGGCTCCGACGTCGGAACCGGCATCAGCCTCCGAAATCGCGAATGCGGCAATCGATTTCCCCGCGGCTACATTCGGCAGGTAGTGTTTCTTGAGATCGGCATTGGCGAAGAAAGATATCGGGCCGCTCCCAAGACCCTGCATCGCAAAGGCAAAATCAGCCAGGCCCGATGAGTAACTCAGCGTCTCGCGACACAGACAGAGATTGCGAACAGCAAATTCGGAACTACCACCATATTGCTTTGCTACGCAGAACTTTAGCAGCCCTCCTTCCCCGAGTTGCCGCACGAGTTCTCGGCAGTGCGCATCGATGGTCTCGTCATCGTCCGGGTGCCGACTCAACAGATCGCTGTTGGCAGCTATCCAGTCACCCAGACGATCGGCGAGACGCCGCTGGTCGACGTCAAAAAACGGCCAGTCGAGGAATGCACGATCCGTCACGCTGATATCCTGCAATAAACCGTTGTGCCTAGTTACCTTCAAATACCGGTTTTTCCTTGGCAACAAAGGCGTTGTAGGCGCGCGTGAAGTCCTGGGTCTGCATGCAGATCGCCTGTGCCTCGGCCTCGATCTCCAGCGCCTGTTCGATGCTGACGTTCCATTCCTGATGCAGGCATTTCTTCGTGACCGAGTGCGCGAAAGTCGGGCCCTTGACCAGTCGTTTCGCTGCGGTCTCCGCGACTTCGAGAACGCTGCCGGGTTCTGCCAGCGCATTGAAGAATCCCCAGTCGCGGCCTTCTTCCGCCGACATGACCCGGCCGGTATACAGCAATTCAGAGGCGCGGCCCTGCCCGATGATGCGCGGCAGCATTGCGCAAGCGCCCATGTCGCACCCTGCCAGCCCGACCCGCACGAACAGGAAGGCCGTCTTCGACTCGGTTGAGCCGTATCGGAAATCGCTCGCCATCGCGATAATCGCGCCGGCGCCTGTGCAGACGCCTTCGACGGCCGAGAAAATCGGCTGCGGACAGTTGCGCATTTCCTTCACGAGATTACCGGTCATTCGGGTGAACGTCAGCAGTCCGTCAACATCCATTTTGGTCAATGGACCAATAATCTCGTGCACGTCGCCACCCGAACAAAAATTTCCGCCGGCACCTGTCATTATTACCGCTTTAACGTCATCCACGTACTGCAGCTTATGAAACGTGTCCCGCAACTCGGCGTAACTTTCGAATGTCAGAGGATTTTTTCGCTCGGGACGATTGAGTGTAATCGTAGCGACCCTGTCGGCGAGCTGCCAACCGAAATGCTCAGGCCTGAACTCGGCGCCTTTTAGTTGATACATCGACGTTTACTCCCTATTTGTTGCTATCAGCCGGTGATTGCCAAACCGCCGTTAACGCTCAGCACCTGGCCGGTGATGAAGTTCGACCGGTCACTGGCAAAAAACAGCACCGCATCGGCGATCTCCTGTGGCTTCCCGAGGCGGCGCATTGGCGTCGCTCGAATGAACGCTTCTTTGAATTTATCCGGCACTTTGGCGAGCAGCGGCGTATCGGTAGGACCCGGGCAGACTGCATTGACATTGATATTGAAGCGCGCCATCTCTCGAGCGAGTCCCTTGGTAAATGCCAACGCACCACCTTTGGCCGCCGAGTAAACGGTTTCCCCGAGGCTGCCCACCCGGCCGGCGTCGCTGCTGACCACGATAATCTTGCCGGATTTTTGCTCGATCATGCCGTCGAGAAACGCACGGGTCACGGCGATGACGCCCATGAGATTGAGACTAACGACGTCGTGCCAGAAATCTTCGGTGTTTTCTACAAAGGGTTGGATTTTCCCCCAGCCGGCAACATGCGCGATAATGTCGACCTGAGGTCGCATTGCCAACACTTTCTTTTTGCACGCATCGATCGACGATGCATCCGTCACATCGAGGTGAACGAAGTCGGCATTCTGTCCTCGTTTGCGTATCTCAGCCACAGCGGCCTCGCCGGTCTCCGAATTGATGTCCGTAAGTACGACGTGTGCACCCGCTTCGGCAAAGGTGTTGGCGGTGGCAAGACCGATGCCGGATGCCCCGCCCGTTACAATTGCAAGTTTGTCATTGAGTTTCATAGGCCCGCTCCCGCTTCAGTCAGTATGTAACATCGCCACCGGTCGAAACATACGCAATTGTCGCAATACTTCGTTCGAAGGCCGTACGATACGCGACAGTTGTTGATCAGGTCAGGCTGTCGTATGCAGCCTAATCCGGATCGGCGACAGATGTCACGCAATCAGACTACGGTCAGCATGTGGCGTGGCTGCATGCGTTGTACGGGCCAGCCCGCAACCTCACGCAACGCGGCCGTTACATATTGCACCGTCATTTTGCCGCGCCACGACGCCGCGAAGTCCGTGTTATCCATCGGTCGCGCAATCTTGTGCGCGGCCTGGGCAATTTCTGCGATCCCCTCTTCGCTCATCTTGTTGCCAACGAGGACGGATTCGATTTCAGGCACCGGCATTGGCGCCGAGCCGACCGCACCCAGATACATCGCGGCACGAGTCACGACGTCGCTGTCGTCGACCCATACCGCGGCCGCCACCGACAGCGTCGAGAAATCGATAGAGCCTCGCCGCCTGAGCTTCCAGAACGCGGAGCGGCAACGACGGCTGTCGCTGGCTTCCGGGACGACAACCTCGGTCAGAATCTCATCGGCCCGCTTGGCCATATAGTCGATGCCATCGTCGACATAGATATCCTTGAGCGGCACGTCGCGGGTTCCCGCGGCCGAGACCAGCGCTACCTTTGCATCGAGGGCACACAGGATCGGCGCCGAGTCGCTCGCCGTGTGCGCCCAGCATCTCGGCGACTTGGTTGCCACCCAGCAAATCTCGCCCTGCTCCTTCAGGCAATAGTCGATCGAACGTCGCCACTCCTCGGTCTGGTTGTAATAAGTGCAGCGCGTGTCGACGCAGAGGTTGCCGCCAATCGTGCCCATATTTCTGAGCGGTGGCGAAGAGATCGAGGCGACCGCCCTGGCGAACGCCGGATATCGCTTCCGGACAGTATCGTCGCGAATAATGTCGGCCAGTGTGGCCGTTGCGCCAATACGGATATCCGGACGGGCGGAGTCGATGCGGTCGAGTTTCGGAATCGACATCAGGCTGACCACGGTCTCGGCTTTCTGGTGACGACGCTTCATGTTCGGCCACAGATCGGTTCCACCCGCAACCAGGCGAGTATTGCCGTCGGCGATTGCCTCGGCCGCATCTTCGATGGTAGCCGGGGACTCGAGCTTAATCGGTGGTAAGCGTAGCACTGCTGTGCTCCTTCAAAGCCTCGTCGCGTTCCTTCATTGTGCCGGAAGCCGACCGCAAGCCTTTTCTCCGGGCTTTCGGATCATTTGCCGCGCGCCCGTCACCGCCCTGCTCCGGCGTGTACACGATGAGTGGCTCTCCGTAGTCGATATCCGGAAAAGTCGCGGGTCCAACGCGCGGGTCGCGGCCTTTTTTCTTCGCCTGCAGTCCTTTCAAAATCAGCTCGGGATGAATCGGTACCTGATCGACGCGCACGCCGACGGCGTCGAAAATCGCGTTCGCCAGCGCCGGCATGATCGGCAACAACGGCCCCTGACCTGCTTCCTTGGCGCCGTAAGGGCCGCGCTCGTCGTCCGTATTTATCATGTAGCAGATCATTTCCGGCATATCGTGAAACCCGAGGCTCTTGTACTCGAGCATCGACGGCATCTTGTGTACCAATGAGTGTGACAGGCGCTTAGGCAGACGGCGAAAAGCCTGCTCCTCCATCATGGCCTCACCCAGGCCCATGTATATGCTGCCTTCGATTTGTCCGAGCGCCAGAACAGGATTCAGTGCGCGACCGATATCGTGCGCCATCCAGATCTTGCAGACGTCATACATCCCGGTGTCGGTATCGACCTCGACCTCGATCACGCTCGCCGAATACGAGTACGTGGGTGACGGACCGACGCCCGAGCCGCGATACCGTCCGGGCGCGCGGGGTGGAATGTACGAACCCGTCGTGCCCAGCGTGCCGAAACGCGACTCTGCAATGACAACCGCTTCATGGAACGCGATCGCCTTGTCGGGCTCATGCGCAGGAAAGACCTTGTTGTCGGCGAACACCAAAGAGTCTATCGGCAGTTCGAGATGCTCGGCCACTGCCTCTGCGATTTTTTCACGCGCCCTCTCGGCCGCCTGCTTCGCGGCGTGTCCGACCATCAACGTAACCCGCGAGGAATAGCTGCCAAGATCGACCGGTGTCAGATCCGTGTCGGCGACGCACAGACGAATATCCTTCAGGTCGATACCGAGAACTTCAGCAATCATGGCGGCCAGTATGCTGTCGGAACCCTGGCCGATTTCCGCCTCTCCGCAAAACACGGCAACGTTGCCGCTGCGATCCAGCTGGATCTGAACTCCGGACTGCGGCATGTGATTCCAGTAAATGGGCAGTCCGGCACCGGTCATATACGCGCTGCACGCCAGTCCCAGTCCGCGACCCTCGGGCAATTTGCCGTAGCGCGTTTTCCAGCCGCTGCCCTTGACGACGGCATCGATACATTCCCGCAGACCCACCGTGCCAATGCGTAGCCAGTTAGCCGTGATCGAGTTGGCGTCCACGAGATTCCGCAGGCGCAGTTCCGCAGGATCGATGCCGAGCGCATGCGCCGCCTTGTCGAGATGGATCTCGTAGGCGTAACGGGGCTGTGGCGTCCCGTGGCCCCGTTTCGGTCCGCAGGGTGGTTTGTTCGTAAACGCGCGCGCGCCCTCGAACCAGTAGCTCGGCAGCTTGTAGCTCGTCGTCTGCAGCGCGCCGGTGTAGAAGGTGCTGGCAACGCCATAACTGCCGAACGCGCCGCCGTCCAGTGCGGTGCGCAGATGCTGCGCGGTCATCGTGCCGTCCTTGCGAAAACCGGTCTTCAGGTGCATCTGCACCGGATGACGGCCACGGTGACAATAGAACACTTCCTCACGGGTCAGCGTGATCTTGGCGGGGCGACCGAGCTTGAGCGCCATCTTGGCGACCACGATTTCATGATTGAACGGATCGCTCTTGCCGCCGAAGCCCCCGCCGTTGGAACAGGCGATCACCCTGATTCGCGACGCCGGAATCCCAAGCGTTTTTGTGAGAGCGCGGTGCACGTAATGTGGACACTGTGTCGACGAATACAGAGTGACCCGATCATCGTCCTCCGCGACGGCAACCGACGAGTGCTGCTCGAGCGCCAGGTGGTTGCTGCCCTCGTAATAGAAATTGTCTTCCAGAATCAGGTCGGCCGCATCCATTCCCGCTTCGACGTCACCGAATTTCAGCGAGACTTTCTTATGTATGTTGCCCTCGTCCGCATAGGCGTGAATCTGTGGCTCGGGTGTCCTGAGCGCTTCCTCGACACTGGCGATGGTTGGAAGCAGCTCGTAATCGACTGTTACGGCCAGTGCTGCCGCGTGAGCTATATCCTCGGTGACGGCTGCGATCGCCGCCAGCGGATCGCCGACGTGCCGCACCCTGTCGATAGCCAGCGCATGTTCGTCTTCAGACACGGGCAGGATGCCGAAGGTATCGGGCAGCTCGTCGCCGGTCAGGGTTCCCAGCACACCGTCCATCGCCAGTGCCGCAGAGAAGTCGATGTTCTTGATCCGGGCGTGCGGCACGGTACTGCGAACCAGTTTGACGTGTGCGGTGCGCGCGAGCTGCAGGTCATCGGCGAAACGCGTTTGCCCGGTTACCTTGGCACGTGCGTCAACTCGGCGAAACGGTTTGCCGACGAGGTTGAATTCGGATTCCGCCTCGCCGGGCGCCTCGATCGCGGGTGTTGAAACAGCCTTTACCATATTGAAAGCCTTCAGTCAGGAACGCAGTGTTAGGGAATCTCGTCTCCCATGAACAGCGCTTCGTCCGGGCGCCAGCCGTCACCTCTCTTCTTCGCAGCCGCCCATTTGACCGCTTCGATGATGCGGTTATAGCCGGTACAGCGACAGATATTTCCGGAAAGTGCTTCCGCTATCTGCTCGTCTCCGGGTTTGGCTTCCTCTTTAAGGAGCGCTTCGGCGACCATCAGGATACCGGGCGAACAGTAGCCGCATTGAGCCGCGCCGAGGTCGGCAAATGCCTCCTGCAAGGGATGTAGGTCGTTGCCTTGCTGCAAGCCCTCGACCGTCTGGATCGATTTACCGATAACGGCCGTCGTAATCTGCAGGCAGGAAAGGACCGGCTTGCCGTCGACAAGGACCGCGCAAGCGCCGCACTCGCCCAGCTCACAGCCATGTTTGGTGCCCGTGAGCTTGCACTCCTCGCGCAGCACTTCAAGCAACGTGTGATGGCTCGGAAAAATGACCGGGTACTTGTCCCCATTGACGACAAGTACGGCCGCGGTCATCCCCTCCGGAATTCCGGCCTCGCTGCTGTGAACGTTATTGTTCGTGGACATGTCGGGTGATTATCCGCATCTTCGTGACGCGCTGCGAGCCCGTGGGCCGCGCCGCATCGCCCGCGGACGCCGCAGGACCCGCGACAATCGAGACCTTTGATGCAGAAATGAACATGCGGAATGCCTGTGTCACGGCGCGGTTCGTGTGAAGTCGATCTCGCCGCCAGGCAGCAGATAAAGCACGATTGCCTTGCCGCCCGTTACGGTAGGGTAATGCTCCGAATTCGCTTCGTAAACCAGCCAACCCTGGCCGCGCCCGTCGAATTTCGCATCGGCAGACTCAGGGATAATCATGTCGATTTCGCCGTTGGGGTGGCCGTGATAGGGCCCGGCAATATTCTCCATCATCACGACATCGACCGAAAAGCCCTGCGTAACCGGGCCCGGCTTGATAATTCGTCCAAATCTGATGCCGCCGTGGTCGCGATCACAGAGCCAGCCTTCGTCGATTCCCTGCCGGCACAACGTGGCAAGATCGTCAAACGCCTCGCCGCCTGGCGGAAAGTTTTCGCCGAGAAATGACTGCAGCTCGGCGTCCAGGCTCTTACCTGCGATCCGGGACGTGATCGTTGCGATCGACTCGGCAAAAGCTTCTTGACTGTCCACGATGCTGAATTCAGGCAACGAGTTTGACGTATTCGTAGTCGCCGGGCTGGCCGTTTATCCCCGCCCTCGGTGCGGCAATCCAGTTGGCGTACTTACCGGGCGTCGTTTCCGGCTTCATCAATGACAGGATAAAGCTGAGATCGGCGTCGGATGCCAGCCACTCGTCCTTACGCTCATCCCACTCCCTCGCAGAGACGATCTCACCCTTGTCCGTGGCAGAGACATCGGCGAACTCACCCACTGCGCGATGAAACGCGCGATGGGGCAGAGACAGGGCGTAATCGAGGTTGTGGGCCTTGAACACACGATTCCAGCGCTTCATGACGTTCTCGCAATCGGCGATGAAGTCATCGCACAGCCGGGCATTGATCGCACTCAGCGCCGGCGTATCGACGACCTGAACCTTGCCGTCGACCACCCGGGCGACCGGGTACGTGTCGTTTTCCAACTGATGATCATCGTCGATCTGCGGCTCCCGGTAGCGGCCTTTTAATCCCGCATTGAAAGAATTGGCCGCATTCGTCGAGATCTCCGCGCCGAACAGATCGAGCGTTACCGAGAAATGAAAATTGATCTTCTTTTGAATGGTCGCGAGATCGATGACGCCATGCTTACGCACCGCTTCCTTGTCAGCGGCATCAGTTATGCCGTGCTCGTTCATGACCTCGCAGGTCCGTTGAATGACCCGTTCGACGCCGGTGCGACCGACGAACATGTGATGGCCTTCCTCGGTCAGCATGAAGCGCGTCGTCCTAGCGAGCGGATCCCAACCGGAATTCGCCAGCGATTCGAGCTGCATCTTGCCATCGCGATCCGTAAACGTCGTGAACATGAAGAACGACAGCCAGTCGGGCGTCGCCTCGTTGAACGCGCCCAGGATACGCGGCTTGTCCGCATCGCCGGAGGAGCGCCTGAGCAGATCTTCGGCCTCCTCCCTGCCGTCCCGGCCGAAATATTTTTGCAGCAGGTAGACCATCGCCCAGAGGTGACGGCCTTCTTCCACATTGACCTGAAAGACATTGCGCATGTCATACAGTGACGGGGCCGTCTTACCGAGAAAGCGCTGCTGTTCGACCGAGGCGGGTTCGGTGTCGCCCTGGATGACAACCAGGCGCCGCAACATCGCGCGGTATTCGCCGGGTACGTCCTGCCACACCGGCTCGCCTTTATGTTGACCGAACGCAATCGTCCGCCCTTCCTCCTGCGGAGCCAGCAATATGCCCCAGCGATACTCCGGCATTTTCACGTAACCGAATTTTGCCCAGCCCTCGGGATCGACACCGACGGCGGTGCGCAGGTAGACCTCTTTGTCCTGGAACCCAACCGGACCCATCTTCTTCCACCAGTCGAGGTACTTGGGATACCAGGCTTCGAGTGCGCGCTGCAGGCGCACGTCCGATGCCAGGTCGACGTTGTTCGGAATCAGTGCTGAGTAATCAACCTGTGACATGACTAAACTCTCCCGCGGTCATACCGGGCACGTTTGCCCGTGCCGTAAAGCTTCAATGCGCCCGCTTCACCGGCGGCGTTCGGGCGCTGAAAAATCCAATTTTGCCAGGCGCTAAGGCGACCAAATATCTTCGTCTCGAGCGTCTCCGGACCGGCGAAGCGAAGATTTGCCTCCATGGCGGTCAGCGCATCCGGCGAAAAGCTCGCGCGTTCCTCCAGCAACAGCCGGATTTCATCCTCCCAGTCGATATCGTCGGGCGCATAGGTAATGAGACCGGCCTCCAGCGCAGCCTGCGCGTCGAGATCCTGGCCGATCAGTTCGCGCGCATTGTCGAGGCTGGCCTGGTCGCCGAGAAAGCGGGTCTCGAGACGCGTCAGTCCATTCGACATGCGCAGCGGCCCGAAATTCATGTCCGTCAAACGAAGTGTCGGAGCGGGCCGATCATCGAGCTGTCCATCCAGCATGTAACTGCGGTCTACGGCAAACGCGAGTTCCGCGAGCATACCGACAAGACAGCTCCCCGGCTCGATGAATGCGAACGTCGTTCTCGATGTAACGTCGAGCCGTTTGTAGGTTCTTTGCAGGTACAGCAGGATTTCCCTGACGAGCCAATTGTCCTGGTTCGCGATGAGCAACGCATCGAATGCGGCAATCCGACTGCGATCGCCCGAAGTCTTGATGATCAGTGTGCCGAGGTCGGGCTCGTTGAATCTGAGATGAAGTAATGCGTCATCGAGCGCCCGGCACACGGCCAGCGGCCAGAAGCTGACGCCTTGCTTCCCGATTTCGTCGACATTATCAGGCGCGTCGCGATCAGCTGACTGAATTTCCAGCGTTGCGCTTCGCCCGTCACGATCCAGTTTAACGGTGACAAACGGGTAACGAATCTCGTCGTCTGCTTCGCTGCGCTGCAGAGGTGCCAGCCGTATCCCGGATTTTCCCTGCGGGCGATCCGACTGCGCCGCAAGCTCCAGCGCTTTTTCCTTGACCCGCTCTGCAAACGTCGAGCGAGGCACAATCTCATCGATCAGCCGCCAGTCCACTGCACGCTGGCCTTTTACGCCCTCCTCGACGGTACAGAATACGTCGGCAAGATCGCGGCGCACCTTGCGCTTGTCGACCACTCGGGTCAGGCCGCCCGTGCCGGGCAAGACCGCCAGTAAGGGCACTTCCGGCAGGGAGACTGCGGCATTACCGTCATCGATAAGCATCAGGTATTCCGTCGCCAGCGCCAGTTCGTAGCCGCCGCCGGCGGCGGTGCCGTTCAGCGCGGCCATGTAGACCTGTCCGGAGTTGCGGCTTGCGTCCTCGATGGAATTGCGCGTCTCGTTCGTGAACTTGCAGAAATTAACCTTGTGCATGTGGCTCGATGTGCCCAGCATACGGATATTGGCGCCTGCACAGAACATGCCCTCGATACCGGAGGTCAGCACCACGGCCCGGACTTCCGGATGCTCGAATCGCAGACGCTGGATGGCATCGTACAGCTCGATATCGACACCGATATCGTAGGAATTCAACTTCAGTTCATAACCGTCCGCCGCCGGACTGTCCTCGTCGACCGCCATGACCAGCGTGGCCACGGGTCCGTCCATCCGAATTGACCAGTGCCGGTACTCCTCCGGCATCGTGCGAAAGTCCAGTTTCGTTGCGCCGCTTTCGGTAATTTTGGCAGAAATATGCATTATAGTGCCGCTATTTGCTATTTTTGGCCACAAACATGCATAATAATATACTTTAGCCGCGCGGGGAGCAAATCGCCGCGCGGCACCTTAATCCGCAGAACTGCAAATGTGCGCCCAGGCGACAGAGGATATCAAGACCGACCAGCTGTTAGGCGCGCTGGGTGGCCATGTGCGCTCGTTGCGGGCGCAGCGGGGCATGACGCGAAAATCACTGGCCCGCAATTCGGGGGTTTCGGAGCGCTATCTGGCTCAGCTCGAACGCGGACGGGGCAATATTTCGATTGTCCTGCTTGCCCGCATTGCGGCCGCATTGCGTATCGAGGTCGCCGACCTGTTGCGGATGCGGGAAGCGCACACCGCCGAGGAGGTGCTGATCTCCGACCTGCTGCGCGAAATGACTCCCGACGCGCACAAGGCCCTGCTGCAAATGTTTTCGGAGCAATTTGCCGTGCCGCTGGAGACGCGACGGCGCATCGCTCTGGTCGGCCTGCGGGGCGCGGGCAAAACCAGTCAGGGAAGGTTACTGGCCCAAAAACTCGAAATTCCGTTTGTGCATGTCGGCACCGAGATCGAATTACTGGCGGGCATGAGCACATCGGAAATCTTCTCCCTGTCCGGACAATCCGGCTACCGGCGTCTGGAGGAAAAGGCATTGATGCAGGTGTTGCGAAAACACGATCGTTGCGTGCTTGAAACCGGTGGCAGCATGGTGTTGGACCCGAGCTTGTTGAATACGCTATTGGCAACCTGTTTCGTCGTATGGCTGCATGCGCTTCCGGAAGATCATCTGCGACGCCTCGTAGCCGAGGGTGACGTCAGGCCGATGCAAGACACGGATGACGCCCTTTCGAACGTGCGCAGAATACTGGCTGAGCGACAGCAGTTCTATTCCAAGGCTCACGCAAAAGTTGACACGTCGGGCAAGACTGTCGAGGCATGTGTCAGCGAGCTGTCTCGTATCGTACCCGGCGGTGCAAAGGGTCCGATCGCCGATCTTGCGGACACCTGACGAATGCCGAAGATTACCTACATCCAGTTCGACGGAACCGCCCATACGGTCGACGTCCCCAGCGGCATGAGCGTGATGGAGGGTGCCATTACTAACAATATATCCGGTATCGAAGCGGAATGCGGCGGAGCCTGTAGCTGTGCCACGTGCCATGTGTATGTCGATCCGGCGTGGGTCAAGGCGACAGGCACTCCGCAACATATCGAGCGAGATATGCTCGAGTGCGCCCTGGACCTGCAAAAAAACAGCCGCCTGAGTTGTCAGATCAAGGTCAGCGACGAACTGGACGGCTTGATCGTGCGTCTGCCGGAACTGCAGATCTAAAATTACGTCGATTATATCGCGCAGAGTCAGATTGACCTTCGCCGATTCTCCCAGTAAGGCTTGCGCAATTCGTTCTTTTGAATCTTCCCCACCGCCGTCTTCGGCAGGGCCGACACGAATTTGACTAATCGTGGCCGCTTGTACCTCGCTATCTTCTCGGCGCAGAAAGCGATCAATTCGTCCTCGGTAATTCTGGATCCGGGTTTAACCACCACGTGTGTCGCGGGCACCTCTCCCCAGCGATCGTCGGGAATTCCGAAAACCGCACACTCGGCAACCGCTTCATGCTGATACAGGGCATTCTCGATCTCGGCCGGATAGATATTTTCGCCACCCGAGACGAGCATGTCCTTGGATCGATCGACCAGCGTCAGGAAGCCGTCTTCGTCGAGGAAACCGACGTCTCCCGTCAATAACCAGCCGTCCGGCAAACTGAACGCTTTCGCGGTCTCCTCCGGGTCGTTGAAATATTCGTCGAACAACTGATCACCACGCGTGACGATTTCGCCGGTTGCACCTGCTGGCAGCAGATTGCCTTGCTGATCCACTATGCCAATTTCTGCGTTCGAAGCAGCGCGGCCCACCGTCCCGCGTTTCTTCTCGCCGTGGCCAGGCGTACGAATGGTCATCGGGCAGGCTTCAGACTGGCCATAGTTTTCGGTTAATTCGACGTTAGGCAATGCGGATTCGACACGGTCATACAACGCGCGCCCCATTGGAGCTCCGGCGTAGCCGACGTTGCGCAGCGTTTCGAGGGGCGTCGTCGAAAACTCCGGGTGACTGATCAGATCATTGAGTTGACTGGGTACCAAAAACGTTGCGGTTACTTTTTCTTTCGCGACAATTTTCATGCACTGCACCGGATCCCAGTTTTCGGCCAATACGATGGTCGTACCCAGCATGACCGCGGTTGCAAACCACACGAACAGCCCAGCGGTATGAAACAGAGGCGTGCAAACAAGCACGACATCGCTTGCCTCCAGCCCGAACTTTTCGGCCGCCGCGATAGCTGAGGCACACCTCGACCTGTGGCTGACAAGCACGGCCTTCGGAAGTCCGGTCGTTCCTCCTGTCAGCGTGATTGCGAGCGGATCATTTTCGTCCAGCGAAACGTCGGGGGGCGCTGCAGACTTGTCTCTGAGCATCTGGTCGAAGTACATGTCGTCGGCCAATTCGGCCGTCTGATCTTGCGGCCGACCGAATACGATCAGTTTAGTCGGTTTGTCCAATTCGGACAGAACCGCCTCTATAAGCGGTACGAACCGGTTTTCAAGAAACAGCAATTCGGCCTCGGTCTTGTTCAGCACATAGAGCAATTCATCTGCAGTGCTGCGCGTCGAACAATGAACCGACACGTATGGGGTCCTCGCAATACCGAAATACGCGATCGCGTACTCGGGCCGATTGGTGGACAGGATTGCGACCTTGGCGCCTTTCCTCAATCCGAGATCAAGCAAAGCGTTCGCAAGCCGGTTTGCCTGTTCGTCGAACTGCGCGTAGGTCAGGCGCTGGCCACGGCCGATCAATGCGACGCGATCCGGTGCGCGTGCTGCTGAGTTGCGAGGAAAATCACCGGCCAACATTTCAGGCATCAGTTCCCGTAAATTCAGGATTCGACTTTACTGGAGCCCGCTTGTCGAGACACGATGCTATGTCTTCGCAGACTCTATGAGCGCGCGCAGAAAACTTAATAATACGACATTGCGTACGTGGACGGAAAAACTAGAATCGCATCACCATATCCTGAGATAACAGCCAGAGGTTAGCGCCCGTCATGATGGCAATGAAAGCGAGCATGGGAATCAGTTGCCAGCCCTTGATGCTCTCTTTGTGGGGAAGTAATCTGGCCGCCCGATATCGCAGGATATAAACAGCCAGCCATATACCCAGAATTATCAGACCTGCCTGCATGGCGAACAGCAATTGATCAGGCGCACTGTTGATCATCTGCGCGTGTCGTTCGTCACTTGTCATGGGCGTCAAACCGGTGCCTAAAGGATTGAAAAACAGCGCGAGGACACCGCCACCCTCTCTAAATAGGTGGTCCAGGTTATGGGCGAGATGGTAGGTAAACGCAAGCGGCAGCGTTGAAAAGGGCAGCGCAATAAAAAGCCGCTTGTATGAGATGCGGGATCCCACGGCGAACATGGTTGCTGCGATCGCGATAGCGTAAATGATTACGGGCAGCGCGAAACCGCCCAACATTCCAACGGAGAAACTCCATACAATCTTGCCGGTCTCGCCGATACTTCTTGCGATCCAGATAACCAGATCGGTCCAGAAAGGCAGCATGGTCACGCCGTGAAAGGTCGTGATGCCCAGGAGAATCAACATGAACCATGCCCCATCCCAGGTCGGCGGCGCCTCCGACGTCGCCTCGGTGCCCATTCCTCGCAAACGCCAGGTTACATTTTCATAAGGGCAACTTAGAACACAGTTCCCGCAGGACAGGCAGTAAGTGTTTTGCGAGAATTTGCCGATCGTCAGGCCCGTCGGACAGGGCTCGACTTTGTCCGAGCCACGATAACATTCCATGGTCTTACAGGACGAGCAGGTTTTCTGTTCTTTGGGCCGCAATGCAATCGGCGCAAGA
>Ga0224512_10000521_pt1 | contig 40822 bp, 32 predicted proteins | sample SF_May12_sed_USG_4_FD_169103 | JGI IMG/M metagenome (GOLD analysis project Ga0224512, IMG submission 169103) | Sediment microbial communities from San Francisco Bay, California, United States - SF_May12_sed_USGS_13 | ecosystem: Environmental > Aquatic > Marine > Sediment | place: USA... | reverse complement strand
CCATAACGTGCATGCCCGGGTCGACCACGAGCCGGGCCGCACGATAAGCCTCATTCGACAGCATTCCCAGCCGTGCAATGTCACTCGAATAAAGGCCCATCTCATCTGCGAGGCGCTCGGTGTACAAAGCCCAGCCTTCTACAGATCCTGATACCCCGATATAACGCAATATCGGGTGCAAGGAAGAGTTCATGAGCGAGAGCGAGACTTGCGTGTGATGGCCGGGGTAGCTCTCGTGAAATGCGGTCGATTCCGCGCCTGCCTTGCTGATTCCCTGCGGATTGTAGGTGCCCACCTGGTAGGTACCCGGACGACTGCCGTCGGCCGAACCGGCAGAATAGAATCCTCCACCGGAATCCTTTTCGTATGCGGGCGACGGAATGATTATCAAATCGGCATCGGGAACATTGCCGAACCAATCTGGCAAGGCCTCCTTGCCGCGTTGCACAGCAGCGCCAATATAGTCGAGCATTTCCTGCTCGCTGCCAAATGTGTAATCAGGGTTCGTGCGCAATTCAGCGAGCAAGCCCTTTACGTCGTCAGTGCCAAACGAATCTTGCGCTATCTGCAGCATCTCGCTCTGGATGCGCGCCATTTGCGAGAGGCCGGCGCGGTGAATTTCCTCGGCAGTCATCGAAACGGACGACCAGTAGCGGACCGATGCCGCGTAGCAGGCCTCACCGTTCGGATTATTTCCGACACCGACAGCGTCCCGACCCTCGTAATCGCTCGCCAGAAAGTCGCGATAAGCGACCAGCGCCGGCTTGAGAGTCGATTCGTATGCTGCACGGTAGCCGCTAATGAAGCCCTCGTCGTCGGAACGGAAGGCAGGGCTGAACAGCGGCGAATCTTCAGTGGGCGTGTCGATGAGTGACGTTACCTGGTCGATGACGGCGACAACGTTACTTTGTGCTGCGGCATAACCTTGATCGAGACCTCGGCGCAAATTGCTGATATCCGTTTTCAGGAATCGCGCCGCATCAACGATTCGATCGATGGCGGCTTGCTGTTCGTCAGCGGTTTCAATCGGCTGAATCGCCATTGTGGATGCAAACATAAATTGCCAGCCTGTCCAGGTCGGGCTGACGTTCCACAAGTCAGTTTGGCAAACTCGTCGATCAACATGAGCCTGTAGTTGCTCATGCGTGAACACATAGGTGACTGCTTCGGCTGAACCCGCAAGTTCCTCTACATCAATCTCGTTTAGCGATATGAGCCATTGGTCTACCTTGGCATCCCACGCATTTGTGGCCGCCTCACTGTGGTCGCCAAAGCGGTCCATCGGGGCGCCGCTATAGCCTACCTCGTAGACTTCTTCCGGGAATTGCCGGAAATAGCCGTGTACGAAATCTGAAGCTATCTGGTTAACCCGTTCGGCAGGATCCTCTAAAGGGGCCTCGGAACAGGCCGCAAACGCGAGCGCCACAATGGGGAATAGTCGTTTATGGATCACAGCAGAATCTCCGGTCAGTTATGCGCAACATAACAACACAAACCCGGTCTGATTACAGCAGATCGTCGTTGTATGATGGGCTCGGAGACAGTCTATGAAAATCACAGCAAGCGTTCTTGGAGTTGTCCTTGTCGCCGGATTCGCGGTCGCGGCTTACAAAATGAATGATCGGGCGTCGGCCCCGACACCAGAGTTCAATTCTGCTGATTATTTCGACGCGTCAGCAGCGACCGAAGATCGAATTCGCGCTCTTGAGGTTGCCGTTGCGCAAGAGCGTAATGCGCGGCAGTTGCTCGAAGAGGAGCTGCGAGTAATCTATGCCGAAATCGAGGAGCTTGGTGACATGCGTGACGCGGAAGAAGCGCGTGACGAGTTCACCGCGACGGAGACGCAGGCAGAACGCCTGGCATTCGAAGCCAGGCGGCAGACACGTCCTGATCGTTCGCCCGAGGGGCGCAGGACTGCTCTCGTAAACCAGGGGTTCGCGCCTGATCGGGCGGAGTGGATCATTCAGCGCGAGGCGCAACTCCAGGTACAGGCCATGCAGGCGCGGTTTGATGCGCGACGTTCCGGTGAGCCTTTTGACCCGTTCGATATCGGCCTGAATCCAGACCTGTCACTGCGTGCCGAGCTTGGTGATATCGAGTATGAGCAATACCTGACAGCCAACGGTCGGCCAACCGCTGTCCAGGTCGGTAGCGTCATAGAGTCATCGCCCGGGCAACTCGCCGGACTGCAATCGGGCGACGAGATAACAGGCTATGACGGGCAGCGTGTCTTCAGCACCATGGAGCTGACGCAGCAGACGATGCAAGGTGAACCGGGTGAATCCGTTGTTGTTGATATTGTTCGCGACGGCGCACCAATGCAGATAGTCCTGCCGCGCGGCCCGATCGGCGTGACCACTCGCCGTTTTTCCAGGGGCCGATAAGCGGCTGGCGACTGGATTAAACGTGGCCCGCCATGCAAAATGGCTCGAAGTCACCGCGTCAGAGTGAACACCAGTCTTGAGCGTACTCCGCTATTCTATTCCTAATAGTCTTACTGCCCTGAGCTTACTGCTCGGTCTGAGCTCCATTGTGACCGCACAGATCGGTGACCTGGAGTTCGCAGCCTGGCTGATCGTCTGGTGTGGCCTTTTGGACACCATGGACGGAATTGCGGCACGGCTGCTCAAAGCAACGTCGAGTTTCGGCGCTGAGTTCGACTCGATGGCCGACCTTGTATCCTTCGGCGTCGCCCCCGGTGTCCTCATTTTTAACGCCGGGCTGCAAATCGCCGATGTTGAAGTTGAATCGGGTCAGTTTTGGGTATTACTCGCCGCATGTGGTGTGTTTGTACTGGCCGGTGCAATGCGACTGGCGCGGTTTAACCTGGCCTCATCGAAGCCTCGCACAGGCTGGTTTGCAGGCATACCAATAACGGCAGCCGGCGGCGGCCTGTTATCGTCGATGGTTATCGTGCTGCTCAGGCACGACGATATCGCAGTGTTATTGCCGTTGCATCTTTATTTGCCGGTCCTTATGTTTGTGCTCGCCCTCCTGATGATTTCACGGCTGCGCTTCCCGAAGGCGGTGCTTCGTGAGAGCAACATCATCAATGCATTTCAAGTTATCAACATCGCGGCGATTTTTGTTTGCGGCATCTTCAGGATCTATCCCGAATACCTGTTCGGTATTGGCGTTTTCTTGCTTATAGCCGGCATTATCGCAGGCCGAATTACTCGCGACGCATAGGCGCTGAGTCATGGCATCGATCGTTGTCGTCCTAATCGTTTATCTTTGCCTCCTGGCGGGATTAGCCGTCTGGAGTCGCCGCGAAACTAACACGCTCAGCGGGTTTTACCTTGCGGGCAAGAAGCTGCCGTATTGGGTCGTTGCGTTCAGTACCAATGCGACGGGTGAGAGTGGTTGGTTGCTGCTCGGTCTTACCGGCATGGGCTACGCGGTCGGCGCCCAGGCCTACTGGGTCGTGGTGGGTGAGCTGGTCGGTATCGCTTTATCGTGGCTATTGATATCAAGGCGCCTCAAACGGATGGGTGATGAAACACATTCGATAACGGTTCCCGACGTCCTCGCGGCACGGTTTAACGACTCATGGCACCTGATACGCGCCTTCGCTGTAGTCATTATCCTGACAATGGTGACAGCCTACGTGACCGCGCAGCTGGTCGCCTCGGGCAAGGCATTCAGCGAATTCATCGGCATGGACTATAAGGTCGGCGTTATCACCGGCTCGGCCATCATTATCGCCTACACGTTCATCGGCGGGTACAAAGCGGTGGCCTACACGGACGTGTTGCAGGGCATACTGATGCTACTCGGGCTGATCATTGTGCCGCTCGTGGCCGTAAACGCGGGCGGCGGTTGGGACAGCGTATTATCGAATCTCGTTTCCCAGGATCCGGATCTTGTCAGCATGTTTTCCGTCGCGGATGGCATCGCAGGATGGGTAGGAATAGTGAGTTTTGTCGCGATCGGTTTACCGTTTCTGGGTGTGCCGCAACTGCTGATTCGCTACATGTCGGCACGCGACGATGGCGAGTTGAGAAAGGCGCGTTATGTTTCGGTTTGTATAACGCTGTTTTTCTCGGTCGGTGCGGTAACCGCCGGCCTGGCAGGGCGGGCGCTATTTCCGGGAATCGAAGATTCAGAAACCATTTTTCCGATGCTGGCGACCGAACTCTTCCCTCCGCTGGTAGCTGGTCTGCTGCTTGTCATCGTGTTGTCAGCGATCATGTCGACAGCCGATTCTTTATTACTACTCGCGTCATCCGCCATTGTTCGTGACACGATGCAGAAGATACTCGGCAGCCAGAAAGGCGATAAGGCGCTGTCGGGGTACGGCAAAATCGTAACCATCATCATTGGTATTGTGGCGGTCGCATTCGCGATTCCGGAAGCACAATTTATTTTCTACTTCGTGCTGTTCGCGTGGTCCGGGCTGGGTGCCGCTTTTGGCCCTGTGGTGATTTGCCTGCTTTACTACAAGAAAACCACGCGCGCCGGTGTGTTGTCAGGAATGCTGGCGGGCTTCCTGACCAGCATCGTTTGGGTGCTGGAGTTCAAAGAACAGACCTACGGGCTCTACGAGGCCGTTCCAGGATTTGCGGTCGGCATTGTTGTAACGATGCTGGTCAGCATGGCGACAAACAAGCCAAGCGCCGATAATTTGTAACCTTTAGCGTCAGCCGGCGCTATAAACAGGTAACAGAAGCCAAACTTAAGGACACACCCATGCGTATTTTGCGATACCTGCTAATTGCCCCGCTTTTCTTTGTTCCAGCAACGATGCTGGCGGCGGTAGGCCCGGATGATCTTCCTGAGGCGTCGAAATGGTATTTCCATGCCGACTTCGAAGAAATGCGTTCCAGCGAGGCGGGAAAGCATCTTTTTGGGTGGTTGCAAGAGGAGGTCTTTGAAGAGGTTCTTGAGGAAACCGGCATTGACCTCGAAAAAGAGACCAATCAAATTACTGCGTTCGCAACATCGGGCGAAAACGTGGTTGTCGTGATCGAAGGCAATATCAGCCAGGAAACCAAAGACAAAGTGCTGGCAATAGCCGGGGTGTCCGGGTCGCTCGACAAACTAGGGTCTGGCAGTAAGGCATATTATTTCGTTGGCGAGAACGGTGACCAAGACGGGCATTCGAATATCGATATCGATTCGTTTGATGATGGTGCCTATTTTAGTTTCGTGGTTAAGGACAAGATCCTCGTGACTGCGACAGAAGCCGATATGGAGAAGATGATTGCGAATAATGGCAAACATCCGGGCGCAAAAAAATCGAATGGTGCACTGTTCGTGCTGAGTGCTGAACGAAGCCTGATGCAGGCCGGTGTCAAGGCGGGAGACCTCGGCGATGAGCTCGGTTGGGATTCCAACATCCTGCGAAATACGGAGCAGGCCGCGCTGATCGTGGCAGACGAGAAGGGCAAGATGGCTATTGAAGCCCAGCTCAGGACAACTGAGAAAGAAATGGCCGATTCACTGGCGAGCATTGTGCGGGGCCTGATCAGTTTACAAATATTTAATAACGACCTGGATCCAGAGTTCGCTTCGCTGCTGCAGAATACCAGTGTCGATACCGATGGCACGGCGTTAACCATCAAGATCGCAATGGATCCCGAGGCCGTTATGGAACTCATTCACTAGTCGTAACAAAGCAGGGCGGGGCAGGCGTGAGTAACGAGGCGGCACTCATAGTGGCGGCAAAAAACGGGTCGGCGAAAGCGTTCGCCGACCTTGTGCGCTCATACCGTGAAGGTCTGCTGCGTTTCCTTCTGACCCGTTCTTCCAGCTATGCCGATGCGGAGGACGCGCTGCAGGACACATTGATCAACGCCTATCGATACCTCAACAGCTACGACCCAAGGTGGCGTTTCAGCACGTGGCTGTATCGGATTGCTATCAATAATGCGGCGAAAAATCAGTCACCGCAGATGCTTGAGCTTGGTGATCTAAGCGATTCGGAAAATGATCCATTACTGCATTGCATCGCCGCGTCGGAGAGGTCGAATTTGTGGATGACCGCACGCCGCCTGTTCAGTGACGAGGTGTACGCAGCGATGTGGCTACGCTATGTCGAAGACATGTCGGTCAAAGATATTTCCTCGGTCCTCGAACGCTCCGTGTCGTGGACAAAAGTCAACTTGTTACGGGGCCGAAAGGCACTCGATGCTGATCTAAACCGCGAAACAGCGGCTACTGAGAGAAAAGCCTATGGATAAGCTCGCCAAACGACTGCGCGACGACGCAGGTCAAATTGAATGTGCGGTATCTGATGAGCTCAATGACCGAATTGAGGCGTCATTGCAGGGAGTCCAGGTACAAGCGGCCCAAAAACCAGTTGCAGAATCGCGCCCCGCGTCGTTCTGGTGGGTCAGTAGCCTGACCGGTGTTGCAGTTGCTGCAACAATAATTGTGGCTATCAACCTGCGGTCCCCGGAACCGCAACCAGGCGTAACCGAGCCGGCCGCATCGGCGCTCACGGTACCCAGTATTGAGTGGAATGCTCAGTCAGCGGTGCTGACGAGGCCTCTGCAGCAGGAGATCGAGGACCTGCAATCGGACCTTGAAAAGGCCGAAGAGGCTGTCAAACAAGACATCGAGCGCCTCTTTTAGTATATTTCGGTTTATACGTACTAAAAAGACTGGCATCGGCTCCTCTGTTGCCGGCGACAAAATTCGCGTTAGCCAACAATAGGATGCTTGAAGTATGCCTTTAGCTGTTGTCCTGATTCTGCTCGTTGTCGGTTCCGTTGTTTTTCACCTTGTTAGTCCCTGGACGTTTACCGAGTTGGCTTCCAACTGGGGCCTGATCGATTTTACGATCGACGTCACGTTTTGGGTAACCGGCACCGTTTTTGTCCTGGTGAACCTGTTCCTGGCTTACTGCGTTATCAAATTCCGGTTCAAGAAAGGTGCTCGTGCGACGTATGAGCCGGAGAACAAAAAGCTGGAAACGTGGCTGACTGCGTTAACCGCAGTCGGTGTTGCGGCCATGTTGGCGCCGGGGCTATTCGTCTGGGCAAGTTTCGTCAACGTTCCCGAAGATGCCATCGAGGTTGAGGCCGTTGGTCAGCAATGGCATTGGACGTTTCGTTATCCGGGCGACGATGGCAAGTTCGGTGAAGTCGATGCCGAGCGCATTACTGACGACAATCCATTTGGCATGGATCCGGATGATCCCAATGGTCAGGACGACATTCTCGTCTATAGCCCCGAAGCGCATATTCCGATTGATCAACCCGTCAAATTTCTATTGCGTTCCAAGGACGTCTTACACGATTTTGCCGTGGCGCAATTTCGCGTCAAGATGGATCTCGTTCCAGGTATGGAAACGTTTCTCTGGCTGACGCCGACGAAACTCGGTCGCTTCGAGATCCTGTGTGAGGAGCTCTGTGGGATTGCCCATCACACTATGCGTGGTGCCGTCGTAGTTGATAAGCCGGAGGAGTATGCGAGCTGGATAGCGAAGCAATCCACATGGGCACAAAACAGCATGAAGGTCGCTGGCAATGCCCAGGTTGGTTCGGCGCAGTTCATCGTATGCGCTGCGTGCCATGGCCAGCAGGGCGAGGGTATGGCGGCATTGAATGCACCCAAGATTGCAGGCCAGAGCGCCTGGTATCTGAAGCGTCAGCTACAAAATTACAAGAGCGGTGCTCGCGGCGCCCATGCTGACGACGTGTTTGGCAGGCAAATGGCGCCAATGGCTGCCACATTGGCCAATGACGCGGCTATCGATAACGTCATTGCGCACATTCAGACATTGCCAGATAACCCGGCACCGTCAACCGTTGCCGGCGATGTCAGCAACGGCGAGAAGCTCTACCGGGTCTGCTCCTATTGTCACGGTGCGGACGGGCAGGGGATTCAGGCAATGAACGCGCCTCGGGCGGCCGGAATGTCAGATTGGTACCTCGCCCGACAGCTTGAAAACTTCAGGGATGGAATTCGCGGTTCGCATTTGTCGGACTATTACGGATTTCAAATGGGATTGATGGCCGGCGTCGCCCGCGACGAACAAGCTATCAATGATCTCGTCGCTTACATCAACACGCTCAAATAGGATAGCCGCATGGGATACGTTGCAATCGCCGATCGTGACCACGAAATCGAGCATCACGATCCGCAAACGTTCATTAGCAAGTATGTCTGGAGCCAGGACCACAAGGTCATCGCAATCCAGTACGGTTGTACGGCGATCTTCGTCGGCGTAATCGCTTTGTGTCTGTCGGCGATGATGCGCCTGCAACTGGGCTTCCCCGACTCGTTTTCATTCATCAACCCCGAGAACTATTACCAGTTTGTCACGATGCACGGCATGATCATGGTGATCTACCTGCTGACGGCGCTATTTCTCGGTGGCTTCGGTAATTACCTGATCCCACTCATGGTCGGCTCTCGAGACATGGTGTTCCCGTATCTGAATATGCTCAGCTACTGGGTGTATTTGCTGTCCGTTATTATTTTGCTCATTAGCTTCTTCGTGCCCGGTGGCGCGACGGGGGCGGGTTGGACGCTGTATCCACCACAAGCAATTATGCCCGGAACGCCGGGCACGGAGTGGGGCATCGTATTGATGCTTGCTTCGCTGGGTGTATTTATCGTCGCGTTTACGATGGGCGGTCTTAACTACATTACGACTGTCTTACAGGCTCGCTGTCGCGGTATGACATTGATGCGTATGCCGTTGTCGGTGTGGGGCATATTTATAGCAACGATTCTGGGTCTGCTCGCGTTTCCCGCATTGCTCGTTAGCGCCATCATGATGCTGTTCGACAAAACACTGCACACGAGCTTCTTTATGCCCGCGATCAGCTCGGCAGGTGTGGATCCCGGTTACTCGGGCGGCAGTCCGATCCTGTTCCAGCATCTGTTTTGGTTCTTCGGTCACCCGGAGGTTTACATCGTTGCGCTGCCGGCCTTCGGCATTGTGTCGGACCTTCTAAGCACGCATGCACGCAAGAACATCTTCGGTTACCGGATGATGGTCTGGGCCATTATCGCCATCGGCGGCCTGAGCTTCATCGTCTGGGCACACCATATGTACGTCAGCGGCATGAATCCGTACTTCGGTTTCTTCTTCGCAACGACGACGCTGATCATCGCGGTGCCTACGGCAATCAAGGTTTATAACTGGGTGTTGACACTATGGGAGGGCAATATCCATCTCAGGGTACCGATGCTGTTCTCGATTGGTTTCATCTTCACCTTCCTCCACGGTGGCTTGACCGGGCTGTTCCTCGGCAACGTCACGATCGATTTGCCGCTATCCGATACCTATTTCGTTGTTGCTCATTTCCACATGGTCATGGGTGTATCGCCGATCCTCGTCGTATTTGGCGCTATCTATCACTGGTGGCCAAAAATCACAGGCAGGATGTATAACAAGGCGCTCGGCAAGTGGCATTTCTGGATGACATTCCTCGGCACCTACGCGATTTATCTGCCGATGCACTACCTGGGCTTCCAGGGCGTGCCGCGACGCTACTTCGCTATGGGCAATACCGACTTCCTGCCTGCCTCTGCTCAAGACCTCAACGCCGCAATTACCATCTCGGCGCTGTTTGTGGCAGCCGCGCAGATACTGTTCTTTGTAAATGTGATCTGGAGCCTGAAAAGAGGGCCAAAGGCCGATCCGAACCCCTGGGATGCCACCACGCTGGAATGGCAGACACCGGACAATCCGCCGAAACATGGCAACTGGGGCCATGAGTTGCCAACCTGTCATCGCTGGGCGTATGACTATAGCGTGCCGGGATATGCCGATGACTTCATTCCACAGAACGTGCCGGCCGACGTCGCGCCGGTCGGGCGTGATCACGGAGCAGATCACTAGTGGAAATCGGTCTCATCGTATTGGCGACAATGCTCGCTGCGCTGTTGGGGTGGATACTTCGGCAGTCCTTCAATACGCAGCCCTGGATAGCAGAGGTGGCACCGGAATCCGCTCACCAGGCACCCTTTAACGCAGGGCCGAAATTGGTCGCGTTAACGACGCTGCTTGCGGTAATCACATCGTTCTTCGCGCTCATTCTCAGCGCGTATTCGTTGCGCATGGATTTGGGCGATTGGGTGCCGCTAACCGAGCCCGCTTTACTCTGGGTAAACACAGGCGTGCTTGTGCTGGCCAGTGCTACTTTGCAGTGGACCCGCAACATAGCCATGCGGCGTGATGCGTCGTCACTGTTACCGGGCCTTTTGCTGACAGGGTTCCTGACAATCGCATTTCTGGTGGGGCAACTGATTGCCTGGCAGCAATTGAGCGCTTCGGGGCATTACCTGACGAGCAACCCGTCAGACGCATTCTTTTATTTGTTAACTGGCTTGCACGGCCTTCACATTTTGGGTGGTTTGTATGTCTGGGCACGTGCGACGATAAAAGCGATGGGTGGTAGCGACGAAGACGCTGTCAGGCAAAGCGTCGAACTTTGCACGATCTACTGGCATTTCCTGTTGCTCGTATGGCTCGTCTTGTTTGGTTTGATGATATCGACTTGAGTTCTGTCGATTTGATTTGGGGTTATCTATGTCAGAAGCGATAGTGGAAGCAGGCGACGCGAATACCATCGTCAACGACTTCTCCAGGGACAAGCAGGTGTTTGGTGTCCCGTGGGGCAAGGCAATGATGTGGATATTCCTGCTGAGTGACACATTCATTTTCAGTTGCTTCCTTGTGGGCTATATGTCGGTTCGTATATCAACGACCGATCCGTGGCCGATCCCGAGTGAAGTCTTTGCCCTGTCATTTGGTGGCGACCCGATTCCGCTGATCCTTATCGCCATCATGACGTTCATCCTTATTACGTCATCGGGCACGATGGCGATGGCCGTCAACATGGGCTATCGCAAGGACCGGAACAAAACATTTTGGCTCATGGTTGCAACAGCATTGCTCGGCGCATCATTCGTCGGCATGCAGGCCTTCGAGTGGACCAAGTTGATAATGGAAGGCGTCAGGCCGTGGGGGAATCCGTTCGGTGCGCCGCAGTTTGGGGCCAGCTTCTTCATGATCACCGGCTTCCACGGACTGCACGTGTCGGCGGGCGTCATCTATTTGCTCGTCGTAGCGAACCGTGTACGCAATGGTTTCTATGAGCGGCGGGGCGGTAACTACGAAATCGTCGAGATCACCGGTCTTTACTGGCATTTCGTTGACCTCGTCTGGGTATTCATTTTCGCGTTTTTCTATCTCTGGTAAGAGAAATCAGGAGCCGTAAGCATGGCAAGTGAAGAAGGCCAACAACACCCACTCAGTGTCTACTTCTGGATTTGGGGGCTGCTGTTTGTACTCAGTTTCTTTTCCTATATGGTCGACTACATGAATTTTCAGGGCAATCTTCGCTGGGGGTTGATCCTGCTGTTCATGTTCCTGAAGGCTGGCTTCATCCTCGCGATCTTCATGCACATGAAATGGGAAAGGCCTGCTTTGAAGCTGGCGATTCTGGGCCCGCCGGTCGCGATCCTCGTGCTTATTTGGCTGATGGCCCTGGAAGGCGAATACATTGAGGAAACGCGCTTTGAGGTCTACGGCGAAAGCGAGCTTGAAGTCGAGACGCCGCACCATTAGCAGGGTCACAAAGATCGAACAGTCGAGGCCCGGGTAACCGGGCCTTTTAATTTGTTAGAGTAGAGCAATGAGCAGAGCAATAATTCTGGTACTCGATTCCTTTGGCATAGGCGCGACGGCTGATGCCGAGCGATTCGGTGATGTTGGTTCGAACACAATGGGTCACATCGCGGAGCGGCGTGCAGCTTCTTCAGCCGGGCCGCTGCGTTTGCCGAATCTCGCGAAACTCGGCTTGTTCCATGCTGGCCGCGATAGCGCCGGTGAATTTCCCGCAGGTGTGGATACCGACGTTGAGATTACCGGCGCCTACGGTTTCGCCGAAGAACTTTCGAGTGGCAAGGATACGCCCAGTGGTCACTGGGAGATCGCAGGCCTCCCCGTGCTATTCGATTGGGGCTACTTCACCGGCAAGACCAATACATTTCCGCAGGAGTTGCTCGATAAATTAGTAATACGTGCAGATTTGCCGGGCTACCTCGGCAACTGCCATTCGTCCGGAACAACCATCATTCAGCAGCTTGGTGATGAGCACGTGGCATCTGGTAAGCCGATTTTTTATACGTCAGCTGACAGCGTATTCCAGATCGCGTGCCATGAAGAGTCATTCGGCCTGCAACGCCTTTATGATCTATGCGACATCGCCAGAGAGCTGGTGGATGACTACAACATCGGTCGAGTGATAGCGCGTCCGTTCGTTGGCGATGGGCCCGATACCTATGTGCGTACGGGCAATCGCCGTGATCTAACGACGCCCCCCCACGCGGACACCGTGCTCGACAAGCTGGTAGCCAGCGGGGGCGATGTCGTGAGTGTTGGCAAGATCGCCGATATCTACGCGAACCGGGGCATTACGAAGAAGATCAAAGCGACGGGCAATGCGGCGCTCTTTGATGCGACGCTGGATGCGATGCGTGAAGCCGGCGATCGCACCATCATATTTACCAACCTCGTCGACTTCGACATGCTATTCGGCCACAGGCGCGATGCAGAAGGCTATGCGACAGCGCTCGAATACCTCGATCAACGTCTCCCGGAGTTGCTGGACATCATGCAGGACGATGATGTGCTGTTCCTTTGTGCAGACCATGGCTGCGACCCGACATGGCCCGGCTCCGACCACACGCGTGAGCACATCCCTGTGTTGGCGTATGGCGCGGGCGTTACAGCCGGTGCCCTGGGCAAGCGTGAGACCTTTGCCGATATTGGTCAAAGCATTGCGACGTTTTTTGACCTGCCGCCAACGGACTACGGCACGAGTTTTCTTTAGTTTTGTTTCTGCCTACTCTCGCCAGGAGTAGGGGACTCGTATGGCAATGACTTCGCCTTGGGCGGTGACTTCACCGCCTGAACTGACGCTGCATTCCAGAATGGTCTTTTTCTCAGTGCACTCTGTAACGACTGCGCGCAGTTCAACGGGCTGATCTATCGGCGTCGGTTTCAGGTAATTCACGGTAAGTCGGCCGGTTACGCACCAGATTTGCGGATCCGTTCCAACGTCGCGCTTCTCCAGATCGTAGTAGTTAGCGATGGCCGTGCCAACACTGTGACAATCGATAAGGCTGGCTATTGCGCCGCCGTAAAGCAGGTGAGTTGGCCCCGCACTTTGTTCAGGACGCGGCACATACGTGCAGGTTGATACCTCGCCATCCCAGTGACTTTTGATCTGCATGCCAAGCGGGTTATCGGCACCGCAGCCATAGCAATGATTGTCCTTGAAGCTATCCTGGATTGCCGTCACGGGTTTCCGTTCCGCGAATCGCAGTTGCCAGGCGCATTGCCAGCAAGGTGCTCAGGACCACTCCGGCGAGTGTCGCGAGCGCTAACCAGAGCGGGTGCGGAATGGCGATGAAATTAGCGACAGATGCCGCAAAAACGAAACCGCCCACCACGATACCGAATATCCTCGCCCTCGCGTCGCCGATCAAGCAGGCAACGAGAGTGCCGTCAAAAGCAGCGACCACCGACGATGCCAGGATAAAGAGAAATGCACCAATTGGCAGTGTAGCAAGGTAAGGGCGTATCGCGTCCGGGTCAGTGAAGTCGAGACCTGCGGGTGCGGGATAGACCATGTGCCCGATTTTGTCGACGAGCATAACCGTAACGAACGCCGTAACGACGCCGATAACGGTTGCCACAACGTTACGCAACATTAGCGGTTTCTCTCCTTCAACGCACTTTGAATTCTGGCGGCGAGAGCCCGGGCCTCTTCGGCTACGCGTGCTGTATCGATGGTCAGAAGCTCCTTTTCGCGCATCAACAATTTACCATCGACGACAACCGATGCAACATCCTGTTCGTCTGAAACATAAACGAGGTGAGAAATGACATCGTAAGTTGGCACATGATGAACGTCGTCAAATGCGACCTGGATAATATCGGCGCGTTTGCCGACCTCCAGCGAACCGATAGATTCCCCGAGTCCAATGGCGGTGGCTCCACCGCTTGTAGCCATACGAAACACGGTGACGGCTGGAAGAACCTCAGGATTCATCTGTTCAACTTTCTGCAGGAACGACGCGAGTCGCATCTCTTCCCACATGTCGAGATCGTTATTACTGGCCGCACCATCCGTGCCCAGACCCACGCGGACGCCGGCGGCCAGCATGTCGGCGACAGGCGCAATGCCCGACGCAATTTTCATGTTCGAACTTGGGTTATGAATAACGCCGACTCGCCGGTCGACGAGAATCTGTATCTCGGCCTCGGTCGGCCAAACGACATGCGCCCCTATTGTTGGTCCGTCGAAGAAGCCGATTGACTCGAACAACTCGATGCTGGTCATGCCATATGTGTCTTTGCTGTACTGCACCTCGAAGGCCGATTCCGACATGTGAATACTGATGGGGACGCCGAGTGCCAATGCTGCTTCATGTGTCGCGCGTAACTGATCTGCATCGAGGGTGTAATTTGCGTGAGGCCCGAATATGGGCGAGATGCGACTGTTCCTGTCCTGCCATCGTTCGATAAAGCCGCTGCCTTTGCGAATTGAATCGGCCGCATTTTCGGCGTCAGGGCTACGTTGGTCGATAACAGTTGTGGAAATCAAAGCGCGCATTCCACACTTGTCGACGACGTCGGCAATCGTATCCGGGTAATAGTACATATCGACGAAGGTCGTTGTGCCGCCACGGATCATTTCCCAGCAGGCCAGCTCGGTGCCAATACGGACGAACTCGGCATCAACGAATTCCACCTCGGCAGGGAAGATATAATTCGTTAGCCAGTCCATGAGTGCGAGGTCGTCGGCGACGCCACGAAGCAAAGTCATGGCTGCATGCGAGTGGCCGTTAACCAGTCCGGGCGTGACAATGCGATCCTGGCCAGCAAGGACCTCGCTTGCGTCGTAGCTTGCGGCAATTTCTGCGGCCGGCCCGACGGCGATGATAACGCCTTGATCGATGGCAACTGCGGCACCTGTATGGACAGTGGCCGCATCATCCATCGTTATTACGTAGTCGCCGTTGACGATCAAATCGATCTGCTTTGCGGATTGCCCGGCCGCTACCGTTGGTCCTGCATCTTCTTGCGGTGTGCAAGCGAACAGGGCGGCGAGGACGGCAATAAGCGCAACAATTCCCGGAGTTTTCTTCACCCACGTATTCTGACACAAAAATGCCGTATCACGGCGGCCGCGGCGGGCTGGAGCGTTAATTGCTGGCCTGTCAGAAGGGCTCCCAGGCTCGGTTCTTGCTGAATATGGCGCAGGCAGAGAGTTTCTATTATAGAAAAATAATATTTCTTAAATTTCCATTTTCGAAATACACGCTTTCGACTAATATAGTGGCAAGAGGCGTTTTCCAGCGGGAGCAGAGACGTGCAAGAAATCACTCGCAAGCTGCATGAAATCACAACTGACAAGACCTTGAGCCCAGCGCAGAAGGCGCACTACCTGTCGCTCGAGGCCGAGAATATGCTGCCGTATCCGGCCCTGGACACGGATACGCAACAGGCGTTGGATGAGCGGGTGATCTGCGATCTGTATGAGGGACATGCGCCTTACAAGCCACGCTACGTGTTGCCTGACTACAGCATTGTGCTCAAGCATGGCAGCGAGTACCTGGAACTGCCCGTGCCCGAGACCCTCGATGAGGCGATCAACACATTGATGATTGCCTATCACCACGTCCCGTCTGTCACAGGCATGCCAGTCTACTTAGGCCAATTGGATGATCTGCTACTGCCGTTCTGCGACGGTGTGGATGATGACGAACTCTACAAGAAGATAAAATTATTCTGGCGTTATCTTGATCGCACCTTGCCCGATGCGTTCATGCACGCCAACATCGGTCCGACGGACAATCGGGTAGCTCGTACCATTTTGCGGGTTGATTCCGAGCTGAAGCAGACCGCACCGAACCTGACGTTTTTCTATGATCCGCAAGTCAGTAGCGAGCAGATACTGGCCATCGCCACAAACAGCATCGTTGAATGCTCGAAGCCGCATATCGCGAACCATCCGATGCACGTCGAGACTTTCGACGAACGTGGCTACGGAATCGTAAGTTGCTACAACGCTCTGCCTGTTGCCGGCGGTTCGTCGACCTTGACGCGTCTCAGTTTGAAGGAAGTTGCCCTGCGCTCGAAAGGCGAAGCAGACTTCTTTGACCGCGTGCTTCCACATTACATGGAGATGAATTTCCGGCTTGCTGAAAACCGGATAAAGTTTCTGTTTGACGAATCCAATTTCTTCGAAAGTTTCCTTGTTGAGGAGGGCTGGATAGAGCGAGATCGATTCACCGCGATGTATGGCATCTACGCAATGGCCGAGGCGGTCAACGTGCTGCAGGACAAGGAAGGTCGGGCCGGTCGATATGGATTTGACGACCTCGCGAACGCACTGGGCCACAGGATTTCCAGGGTGTTGGCAGAAGCTGTCGAGCGGCGGCCTATGAAGAATGTCTGGCGAGGCCGTGCCATGCTGCACGCGCAGGCAGGACTGAGCAATGATGAAGAAGCAACGCCTGGTGTGCGGATTCCCTACGGTACCGAACCGGATCCGGTGATGCATATTCAGGCGCTTGCGCCACACCATCAATACTATGAATCCGGGATCAGCGAAATCCTGACACTGGATGAAACCATCAAGAACAATCCGGAAGCGATGCAACAACTTTGCAAAGGTGCGTTTTCCTGCGGATTCCGTGAATTCACAGTCAATGTTGCAAGCAATGACCTGGTGCGTGTGACCGGTTTCATGATCCGTTTGTCAGACATCAAGAAATTTAACGAGGAAAAAGGTTCGCGCACAAATACCACTGCGTTGGGCGCGGAAGCTGCCGACATAGTGAATATTCTTGAGCGCAAACCTCGAGTCATGAGTCATGAGCTCCGCCCAGGCTACAGTCAGTAAAATTCTGACCTATTCGTGCGTAGACGGGCCGGGCAACCGACTCGTTATCTTCTTGCAGGGATGTAACTTCAATTGCTCGGCTTGCCACAATCCCCATACGATTGGCGTTTGCAATCATTGTGGCGAATGTGTTCCTGCCTGCCACGCCGACGCATTGTCCCTGGTGGACGGCAAGATTTCGTTCGACCCTATTGCCTGCGATTCATGTGACGCCTGTATTGACGTGTGTCCGATCAGCGCCAACCCGATGGTGCGGCAATACAGCATCGCGAATATCCTGGAGTTGATCCGCAAGCACCGGCCATTCTTGAGCGGCATCACGGTATCCGGCGGCGAACCTACGCAGCAACTGAAATTCATCAGCGAACTGTTTCAAGCCGTCAAATCGGATGAGGATATCGCAGGCCTTAGCTGTTTTGTCGATAGCAACGGTCACCTGGGTGCCGAAAACTGGACGAAGCTAATGCGTGTTACAGACGGCGTAATGCTCGACATAAAGGCATTTGACGACTCTCTGCATGAGGGACTAACCGGCAAGAGCAATCAACGTAGTCTTCGCGCAGCCAGGATGCTGTACGCGGCCGGAAAACTCTATGAATTGCGGTTTCTTTTGATCCCCGGCAAAACCGATAACGACGCCGAGTTGAACCAGTTGATCGAGTTTGTCGGGTCGCTTGGAAAAGACGTCCGCATCAAACTGAATGCCTTTCAACATCATGGCGTCAAAGGTAAAGCGCTGGAATGGGAGAAGATGCCGCAGGCCGGTGTCGAGATGGCCGCCGAACGTCTACGTGCGGCAGGCATTCAGAATGTGATTACACCGGCGGTGTATATCTAGAACGGTCAGCGCTTAAGTTCGTAACGCACCTTCAGGCCATCGCAAATGTCACAGATACGATCGCGCAACCAGATGTGCAGCGGAGAGGTGTCTGTCCGCTTATGCCAAACGAGCTGATAAGAGCACTGTTGCTCGGGGAATGGTAGAGGCTTCCTGACGACATCGACCTCCGCCAATACCAGTTCAGCCCAACTATGCGAACAGGTGAATACTGAATCCGTTTGTTGCACAAGTCGCGTCGCTGTGTGGAAATCGGGAGCCATTGCCGAAAAATCCCGCCCGTGATGCTGCTGGTTGAGTCGCTGATCAAGCATTGCTGTGCCGAGTTGACTGTCGCGCACGCCAATGTGCGAGCAGGCCAAATAGGTTTTTTCGTTCCACGCACGCTGCAATGCAGGGTTGCCGGACCGCAGCAGACAAACCAATGGCTCCTGATAAAGTTCGCGCCAGATCAGTTGTTCATCATCATGCCATTGTTGTCCGATATCCTGCGGCAGAATCAAAAGATCAATTTCGGCATTCAGTAGTGCCTGCAGACCCTTGACGTCCTTGAACCAGAAATCTGCCTGAAGACCCGGCGCCTGTTTTTCACACAGGGCCATCAGCGGAGCTGCAATGAAAGCATACCCGGCATCATGCAACGCAATTCGCACACGTCCGCTGTAACTCTCGGCGACAAACTCTGCGGGGTTCAGAAGGCCGTCGATCTGAAACAACACCTCACACAGCGGACCTTCGAGACTCCTGGCAAGTGGAGTAGGCGTCAGGCCATGTGATGTGCGGTAGAACAAAGGATCATCAAACAAACGTCGGAGTTGGGCGAGATTCTTGCTGACAGCGGACTGGGACAGATTGAGTTTTTCAGCCGCGGCGCGGGCGCTGCGTTCCTGCAGCAATACCTGAAACGTCGTAAGAAGAGAGAGCTTAAGGCGAGAAAGTTTGTCGACGTCAATCACCGACGTATTTTGACACAAAAAAAGGGGCAGCAATGCTGCCCCTTCCAATTGCGCATTGTACGAAATCGCCTAGAAGCGGAAGCGTACGCCAAGCTGAATGCGATACACAGACGGCAGTGCTGCTATCTCAGGTTTCGACACAATCGTGCTTGAATCGCCGGGAACGTATGACGCGGAAGGCGTCAGAACATACTGATCGCCGGCGCCGTTAATCGCGACATTGGCAGGTGCGACGTTGGATGGTGCCGTGTAGCTGTCCACACGACCCCAATCATCATTGAGCAGGTTGCCCAGGTTTTCGATATCGAACATCAGGTCAAACGCCATATCGCCAACGTTGATCTCTTGCGCAAGCCGCAAATTGATGATGTTTACCCAGCCCGTCGTGCAGGCGTTCCGAGTCATGATCGAGCCACGGTTCTTGCTGAGGCATCTGTCATCGCTGATGAACTGATCTAGATCAGCGAGGAAGCCCGGGTCACCAGAGATGATCTGGTCGGTTGCGCTTGTCGGTACGTAGAACAGATGGGTGCCGGGCGTTTCGCTTTCACTTCCCCAGTCAGCGAATTCATGACCTCCAAAAGTTGAGAGGCCCTGGCTGCCGAAAACGTACGTAAAGTGCCGTCCCGATCGAGCCTGCCAAACGAGTCCGAGGCTCGTAACGTTGTCGCCGAACAGTTCTTTTTGCCAAGTCAAGGTGCCTGTGAAGCGGTCTTCTACCTCGTATTTAGAAGGTGCCAAAACAGGGTTGTTCAGATCCGTACCCGCATCGAACGCCAACGTCTCAAATGTTATGAAGCGATTGTAGGCTCGCAACTCATCGATATCCTGGTGGGTGTACCCGAAAGTCACGTCAAACGTACCGGCATCGGTGTCGAACATCTTGTTCGCGTTAAACGAGATGACCGTGCCACTGCCCTTGTTGGTGTTGGTCGTAATGTAATCAGCGCCAGGCGGCGTATCGTAAATAGGTCTGCCATCCGGAGCTTGATCGACTACGGACCGTCGTGCCTCAAAGATATTGTAAGCAGTTTTGACATCGGAAAAGATTACGTCTGCTGACAACTGCCAGTCGTCTCCGAGAAAACCAAGATCTGCCAGGTAGTCCACACCGATACTATATTTCCAGCTACTTAGAATATCGTAGCTCGGGTCAATTGCGTCGGTTTGGCCAACTGGATCCACTCCGAGGTACTGTTGCATATTGTCGAACGCTGCAGTCGGGCTAGGCAATGCTGCAACGGCGGCATCGAGGCTATCGCTGACGGGCGGACCGAAGAACCCTGCGAAAAAGCCCGCAAATGTACGGCTGATTCCGTCACCTGCATAGCTGTTCGACAGGATGATCAATGGCGAACCGCCACCAAACAGACCGGCACCGCCTCTGACCGTCAAACGATCTGAGGCATCCCAGCTGAAGCCAAATCGAGGTTGCACGAGATCCTTACCGTCGAGATTCTCGCCGTTCGCGTAGCCGCGCCTGGCGAAGAAATTCGGGTTGTCTGTGATCGCATCGCTATTGGATAGCGAGTCGAATCGCAAACCGAAAGTCATGGTCAGGTCACTCGTTGGCGTCCACTCATCCTGGACGAAAAAGCTGTCGACATCGAGTGTGAAATTCGCTTCAGCGTCGGACGGTATACCCGTATTTGAGCCGCCGAACAGCAGGAAGCCGAGATCGCGAGCCTCAAGAGCGTCGATGCCGAAGAACACGAAAGCGCCGCGAGAGAAAGGCAGGAAGAGGTTGCGAACTGATTTCGATTCTCTTTCCCAGCCGGCCGTAATGACATGGTCACCCATGACATAGTCACCCTTGATGCGGAAAACATCAGACTCATTGTCCAACTCGTTCGCATGCCGGAACCGGTCGCCGCCCGCGAATATTGTGCCGCCGGCGTTCGTGAAGACCCAGAACTCGTTGGTTGACGAATCAACACTGACCTGGCGGTTCTTGACATCCTTGGTACCGAATTTGAATTCGGTTGAGAAATTGTCAGTCCAGTTCGAGAACACATGCAGCGAGTAAGCATTCATTTCTTCATTAATGTTGTAACGATTGGAATGCAGGGCTGCCGAAGTCGGGAAATCATCGAAGATCACATCGCCGTCAGCACTCTGGTAAGTCGCTATGGCTCGGTGATCGTCATTGATGAACCAGTCGAACTTGACGAGGAGTTTTTCGTCCTGGTCGTCGTCTGTTGCTGCGTACGGTCCGGGGTCGAATCCGTACTCTGTCTGCAGGACTGATCTGACCCGATCTACATCGGCCTGCGTTACGCCCGCAATTTGCTCAATGGGAAGAGCATTGGCTGGCCGCGTCGTTTCGAACTTCTCGTAATTAGTGAAGAAGAACAGTTTGTCCTCGATTATTGGCCCGCCGAGCGTGAAGCCGTAGGTGTCCTCCGAGAAATCGGGAATGCTGATCGTGTCGCCCTGGGACTTGTCGCCGGTGAAGCTGTCGTCCGTCGAGAAATAATAGGCGCTACCACTGAAGTCATTAGTGCCGGACTTCGTGACAATATTGATGTTGCCACCAATAAAGTTGCCATAGGTCACGTCGTAGGGCGCCATGTTGACCGTGATTGCCTCGATTGCGTCAATCGATATCGGTGTGCGCTGTGTCGCTGAAGCATTCTTCGATAGTCCGAAGTTATCGTTTTGCGGCACGCCGTCAATCGTCAAACTATTGAATCGAAAGTTTTGTCCTGCCATAGACACGGCCGGGCCGCGCGCGACACTGTTGTCCACCATGATCTTGGGGTCGGTTGCCAGGGCGCTGACAAAGTCGCGAGAAATTGAAGGAGTAGCGTCGAGTGTCGCGCGGTCGAAAGCGCTACCTACGCCAACAGCTATTTCTCCGGTCGGAGCCACAGCCGTAACCATGATTTCTTCGATAACGGACCGCACCGCGAGATCGACAACCGCGGTCTTATCCAGTTCGAGATAGATGTTTTGAATGACATCCGCTGCGTAATCGGCGCCGCCTACGACAGATACCTCATATGGACCACCAACGGCAAGGCCGCGCATTGCCGCAATGCCTTGAGTACTCGAAGCAACGACCTGGGAACGTCCAGTTGGTACGTGCGTCACGTTGACCCGAATGCCACTTGCTGCAGCACCGTTTGCGTCTGTGACGACGACCCTGAGCGATGATGACGTGTTTTGCGCAAGCGCTGTTCCGCTGAATAATATCGCGGATAGTGCGACCGCAGTACACAAGATAGATAAGTTCTTGAAAAGAAGTAGATTCTTCACGACGTTCCCCAATTGTTTTTGATTATTGGCAATAGGATATAACACTGGAATTATAGCCGAGCGGCAGCCGATCAGCATGCCTTTATTGCGTTTCAGTAGAAGGTCGTCCTGCGGACAGCTTGGAACAGTTGCTTGCGGTGTGCGCAGGCTGAGTTGACCGCAAATTCAAATCAAGTCTGTGGGGAGAATCTCTGTAGGTATGTTCTGGTACGCGATCGGCCTGAGAAACCGTCGGATGGACATAGTACCGACTGAAGTTGCGCCGAAGTTCGTCGACGCGGGATAGGGTCCGCCGTGGACCATTGAGTCGCAAACTTCGACGCCCGTCGGGAATCCATTGGCTAGAATTCGACCTGCTTTGCGTTCAAGTATTGGCAGCAGCGTTCGAGCCAACTCGGTGTCACCGTCGTCCATATGCAGTGTGCAGGTTAGCTGGCCTTTGAGAGCATCTGCGATGGCGATCATTTCATCCGCGTCTTTGGCGATCACTACCATGCCAAGCGGGCCGAAGACTTCTTCGCTTAATAATTCGTTCGCGAACCAGTCTTCACCGCTTGTGACAAAGAGATACGGCTCTACGCTGCGACCACCACAGGTCTTACCGAGTACCTCAGTCACACCAGCCACGGCTTGCATGTCTTCGCGGCCATCGCGAAATGCAGAAGCGATGCCATCGGTCAGCATGGTTTGGGCTTCGACTTTGTTCAAAGCACCCTTGGCAGCAACAACAAAAGCGTCAGCGTCGCTTCCCCTGGCAAGCACAGCAATACCGGGGTTTGTGCAAAACTGGCCCGCCCCCATGGTCAACGATTCGGCCCACCCGATGGCGATCGACTCACTACGCGAGGCAAGTGCTGCGGGAAGCAGAAACATTGGGTTAACGGAACCGAGCTCGCCAAAAAACGGAATGGGCTCCGGGCGAGCGGCGCATAAATCAAACAGTGCGCGCCCTCCGGCCAGGCTGCCAGTGAATCCGACAGCCCTGATCAGGGGATGGCTGACGAGGGCATGACCGACCGAGTGATCCCCACCCTGAATCAGGGAGAACGTTCCGGGATGTATGCCACAGGTCTTGATTGCAGCATCGACGGATTGCGCCACGAGGTCAGATATCCCGGGGTGAGCCGAGTGGCCTCGGACTACAACAGGACATCCTGCCGCGAGGGCCGCGGCCGTATCACCGCCCGCGGCCGAAAAGGCGAGCGGAAAGTTCGACGCACCGAAAACAGCAACCGGACCCACCGGGCGCTGCATCAAGCGAAGGTCAGGTCGCGGCAGCGGTTCGCGATCCGGCAAGGCCTCATCATGTCTTCGATCCAGATAATCACCGGCCTCAATATGATCGGCGAAGAGCCTGAATTGACCAGCGGTTCGACCGCGCTCTCCGTTCAGGCGCACTTCCGGAAGCCCCGTTTCCCGCATGCCGATCGCGGTAATGGCTTCACCGCGTGACTCTAATTCGTCTGCGATCGTGCGCAAGAATGCCGCTCGATCTTTTCTGCTCGAATTTCCATAGGACAAGAATGCCTGCTCGGCCGCAAGCACCGCCGCATCGACGTGATCCGCAGTAGCAACTGCGAATTGGTCGACAGCGCCCAAAACAGGCGCGTTTTCAAACGTCGATTCACCAGCGACCCAGCTGCCGGCAATGAGATGTTTTCCGTTGAGCATATTTTTTCCCCGATGCGGACGGCAAGTCTAGCACCGGGAAAATCACGACGTCAGTAAAAGCTCGTCCTGCGTACTGGTTGAAAAAGCTCTTTGCGCTTGGCGCAAACAGGTTCGACCGCACAAAAGCTGCAGCGTGGTTCAGTCATTTCGGGGCAGCGTTTGCGCGCCTGGAAAAAGAACCAGTCCACCGCGCCCATGCTCTTACCTGATTCAGAGACGACGCGTTCAACGGCATGGTGTGCGGCGTTTCGCACCGCCCACTCTTCGGCTTGGGACAATAGTTGTCGCCCGACCAACTTGCTCGCGAGCTCGTTGTCCACCACGTCGACCAGGCCGGTGCGCAGGCAGGAGCGCATGACATGGTAGTCGACCACGGGCGGCACTTTGTCTTCGCGGCTGGCAAGGAACGCTTCCGGCCGTTGCTGCAAGATGATGGCCAGTAGCGCCGCCTTTTTTCGCAGCGGGTCTTCTTTGTAACCGCCGACATGATCGAGGATTTGAAACAGCGTGCGCAGCGGCGTAGCTGAGGTATTGACCTGCTCCAGCACCTCCTGCGGCGTCAGACCGAGCGCCAGCATGTCGCGCCCGTACTGGCGCGCCAACTGCAGGTGTAATTCGAGGGCGGGCATCGGATGCGTGCCGTCATCGGCGCGAAACACTGCCTTCATGTCTGCGTTGCTCAGTTCCGCCTGGCCCGCGGGCGTTAGCATCTCCGGACTACTTTCGAGCCAGCGGAGATAGGCACGAAACAGATAGAACGCACCCTTGCGTTCTTCTCCGTCGACGGTGGCGACCAGCGGGCGTTCGTATCGACCGCCGTTCGTCGACCAGAAGCTGAACTGCTGTAGCGTTGACGCGAAGAAATAATCAAGCGATGCCGGGTGACCAGGCCTCGGAAGGTCAGGGCCTGTAAATGCGTATGGCGTGACATCCTCGAGTTCGGATATCAGCGCAGCGATTCGACTTATCTGTGCAGGGCTAACAACTACACGCTCGTCAGTCGGTGAGCCTGGTGGCGGCGATGAGAGCAATAGTGCGGCCGGTCCGACGTCTCCGATCATTTGTGCCGCAAGTGGCATCGCATTGCGCGCCGCCATGACCGGGTGATGACCTCGTGACAAGCCGACAAGTGTTGCGCCACAAAAGGTGTCCCCAGCGCCGGTCGGATCCCGGACTGTTGCCGCAACGCCGGGTAACTGAGTAGCAATGTCGCCCTGCACAACCGTCGCACCATCACTGCCCTGGGTAACAAAAATCGTCTGCCCGGTTCGGGACCTGACTGCAGCCATCGATCCAAACAAGCGTACGGCCTCTTTCTCATTCATGAAAAAGAAGTCCGCCCCATCCAAGAGAGCAGACGCGTCATCCGGCTGTTCGTCAATCAAATCAAGGGCGGTTCCGGCAGATATCCTGCGTGCGCCATTTGCGCGGCAGGCGAGCATAAAATCGTATTGGTTGCGGATATTGCCGAGCGGCACAAGATGGACGCAGTCAAAGCCGGACAGATCGGCGGGCAGACTCGCCGGTGATATCGACGCCTCCGCGCCAAAGCGTGCCTGCACGTATCGGGTCTCGCCATCCCGGTGTGTTATCTCAAAATGTGGCAGGTCTTGCTGCGCGACGGTCGGACCGAGCCACGACACGCTCGCGGCAACCTGCTGCAGGGCGGCCGGAACCGGTTCCGGCCTTGGTGCGAACAAAGTAACCGACGCGCCGCTGCGCCGCGATGCCATTGCTGTGTACATACCGGCGCCGCCGGCAACCAGCTGATCAGCACCATCCAGCGTGTCGAGTGATGCACCGCCAATAATTAGTATGTGTATGTCACTCAATCGTCGCGCCGCCAGCAAAGTGTAATAATCTTCATTAACACATTTCTCACGTGCCGGGTATTTTCAAGTATGAAGTCAGAGATCGTCGTCATTGATGGCAAGGTTCTCCATCTCGGTCTGACCAGGGGTCAACTGGCTGCAAATGTTTTCCTGGTGGGTGACCCGGCTCGGGCGACTCGGGTGGCCAAACGATTCGACACTGTCAGTGCCGAAGTAAGGCACAGGGAATACGTCACTTTTACGGGTAGTTACAAGGGTATGCCGGTTTCCGTTATTGGCACCGGCATCGGGGTCGACAACGTCGAAATCGCGTTGGTCGAAGCATACACGGTGCATGCTTTCGATTTCGACAGTAGCGAGTATCGGTCGGGAACAGCGCCGCTGAAATTCATCCGCATCGGGACCTCTGCAGGAACCCAGGACGATATCGAACCGGGAACAATGGCGATATCAACTTATGCGCTCGGGCTGGATAACGCCGGTTTGTACTACGATCATCCGCCAGCCGACCAGGTCGTCACAGATATTGAGCGGCAAGCATTTGAAATACTTGTAAATTCGACTTCGGAGGCTGCGAGGTTCCGGAGCAAAATAATCCCTTACGCCGCCAAGGCCTCGCCGAGCGTAGTGGCCGCACTGGCTGACCGCGCAAGCTCCCTGAATGTCGATTACGTCACCGGGATCACCGCCGCGACGCCGGGTTTCTACGGGCCGTCTGGCCGATACATAGAGGGTCTTGTGAATACGGTCCCGTCCATCAAGACACAGCTGTCTGATCTGCAGGTGCAGGACCAAAGGGTCGTAAATATGGAAATGGAGTCAAGCTTGTTGTTTCATGTTGCCGGCCACCTGGGCTGCCTGGTTGGCACTATATGTCCCATCATCAGTAAGCCGACAGCCAGTACCGCTATTCTTGATTACGCAGCCAGCGTGGAGGGCGCCATCAGCATCGCATTGGGCGCCATGTGTGATTTGAACGGTATTCAGGTCTAAGACCGATCCGCAACCAGTACCGTTGCCAGATAGAACAAACTTCCCAATGCTGGTTTCTGTGGCAGCTGCCGTGCTATCTCCGACATTATCGAGCCGATCAGATGGATGTTCTTCGGAAACAGGAAAGCCGCCTGGGCACGGAAGAACACAGTACCGCTAAGCTTGTCTTCCTCATCCAGATAAAGGTGTAGTTCACGCAGACACTTGGCATTCGCGTCATCGCTGTGTTCGGGCATAGGCTCGTTACAAACGGTAATTACCGCACGCTTTGATTGCGGATAGTGGGCCAGGCAATCAACCACGTTTGCAATCTTTTGCTTCATGCCTTCGCGATAGTTGCCCTGAGAGCCACCCCGCTGCTCGTCCACGTACTGCGCTTGCTCGTCGGTGATTTTCATTTCCATATTGAGTGCGCTGTATGCTTCCAGCACCTCTCTGGGAAAGAGGTCCGTCTCGACCAGGTAATCGCTCATATCCAGTGACTGGACGAAATTGCGAACTTGTTGCCTCTTGCTGACTTCACTCATGTGCATAAAGGCGGAGCGACAGCTTTGGTGTTCCGTCGTCATTGCGACACCAGGCAGATACTTTTCGTCTCGACGTATTCCTCAAGCCCCTGGGAACCATGCTCCCGGCCAAGGCCGGATTGCTTGATGCCACCGAACGGCAAGTCGTTGGCAAAGATTGAGGATGAATTTGCACCCACGACACCCGCTTCCAGCGCTTCGCTAACTCTTGCGAGGCGGCTGGTATCACGCGAGTAGACATACGCAGCCAGGCCGGCTTCAGTGTTATTGGCAAGCGCCACGACCTGATCTTCGTTTTCGAATTCGTACAGGCAGGTGACGGGACCAAAGATTTCGGTTGTATATGCCGGCATGTCGGGAGTCATGCCGATTAATACGGTGGGTTGAAAAAACAATGTCGATGCATCGTCCTGGCCACCGCCCGCAAGTACTTCGGCGCCCATTTCGGTCGCGCTTTCAATTACATGCGTCAGACGGTCTATCGCTGCCTGGTTGATCATCGGGCCGATGTCGCTGGATGGGTCGAAGCCGTTACCGACTTGCATCTTGCTGACACGGTCTGCGAGCCTGCGCGCGAACTCTCCGTAAACGCTACTGTGCACAAAATAGCGATTGGCGCCGACGCATATTTGGCCGCTGTTGTAATAGCGGGCGCCTATCGCGCCATCAATCGCCAGATCCAGGTCCGCGTCATCGAATACGATGAACGGCGCATTGCCTCCCAACTCCAGGGCGAGTCGCTTAACGGTATCGCCACAAGCGGCATAGAGTTTCTTGCCCACCCGGGTCGACCCGGTGAACGACAGCATGCGTACATCCGGATTGCTGCAAAGCTCGTTGCCGATTTCCGTCGGGTCTTTGCAGGGCAGTACGTTGAAAACGCCGGCAGGCAGGTTTGCGGCGGCAGACAGACGCGCGAATGCCAGTGCGATAAGTGGGGTCAGGTCGGATGGTTTAACAATGGTCGTGCAGCCAGTAAGGATGGCGGCACCGGCCTTAACGATCACCGAGGCCGCCGGGAAATTCCATGGCGTAATACATGCAACGACGCCGACGGGCTGCTTGATCGTATAGTTTTGCTGACCCGAAACAGGCGCGGGACGATTGTCTGTGTTCCACCGTTGGATTTCATCGGCGTACCAGCGCAACAACGCCGCGCACTGCAGGGATTCACCTTTTGCCTCGCGCAGCGGCTTGCCGCTCTCGGTGCTTATGATTACACCCAGGTCTTCGGCGTTCTCCTCAATTAGTTCCGCCCAACGCAGAACGGCATGGATCCGTTCCTGCGAGGGAACAGTTTTCCAATGGCCATATGCTGTTGTTGCCGCGGCAATTGCCTGCTTCGCGTGCGTCGCGTCGAGATCGCTAACCGTTGCGATGTCTTCGCGTGTGGCGGGGTCATCTACAGCGAACTGCCGCTTTGAACGAAACTCCGCTGCATTGATCCAGCCGTCGGTCAACAACAAATCTTTATTTTTCAGTTGCATGTAACTACTCAAACTCCGGGTCGATAATTACGATGGGCTTGATAATTTCGCCGCGACCCATTGCCTGCGCGGCATCTTCAATTTTGTCGATCGATGCATATCTTGTAAGCATTTTTTCGAAAGGAAACTGGCCTCGCTGCCAAAGATCAATCAGCTCAGGTATGAAAATCTTTGAGACCGAGTCGCCCTGTATAACCCCGCGTAAGGACTTGCCGGGCAGCAGGCCCAGCATCTCGATACACACTTCCGTGCCAGGTACGCCAGGCGCAATCATTGCCGTCACACCGAGCGGCCCACAACAATCGAAGGCCTGGCGGAGAACGCTGGGTACACCCGTGGTATCGATAGCATATTGACAACCGCTGCCCTGTGAAATGGACTTCACATGCTCGACCAGTGACGCGGCCTCGGCAAAATCTGCTGGCGCGAGAGCGTGGCTGGCACCCAGGTCGAGAGCCATTTGCAGGCGAGCCGGATTGACATCCACCGCCACGATATTTTTCGCGTCCGCCACTTTCGCAGCCATAATCGCCGAAAGACCAACGCAGCCGCAGCCGAACACAACAATGCTGGTATCCGATTTAACCTGCAGCGTATTCAGGACCGTGCCCGCACCGGTCTGCACACCGCAGCCCAGTGGTGCCAGCATTGGCAAGGGCAGGGATTTGTCCACCTTGATCGTGTTGCTGACATGACTCAGCGCATACGTTGCGAATGATGACTGCTGGAAGAAAGAGCCAAACACGTCCGCCGTTTCACTAACCGGACGACGATGCGTCTTGTCCCCGTTGGGCCTGATTCCGGCGAAGTTCAAGCTGCCATGGTCGTTGCAGTACGAGGGTTTGTGGTCCTTGCACTGTCGACACTGACCGCAATAATCGTAACTCAGGACAACATGGTCCCCGATATCAAACTCAGTGACGCTATCGCCCAACGCGTGAACAACCCCGGCACCCTCGTGGCCAAGAACAATGGGAAACTCACAAAGAGCCTCGTCTTTGGTCATCAAGTCCGTGTGACACACGCTGGTAGCAATGATCTTTACGCGTATTTCGTTGGCCGCAGGAGCTCTTAAGTGAAGCTTCTCGGTAACAAAAGGCTCGCCGCTGCTGTGCGCAACCGCGGCCTGAATTTCGAGTTCGTCGACCGGCATGAGATTTCTCGCTACTGACTTTTTACAGTTTCCAACTGTCGACCGCGTTTGGGCAGGCTGACAACTTCGTGGTTGCGAAAGTGCTCGATAATGACATCGGATACCTTGCCGAAACTTTGAATCACTTCAGATTCGGGAAAGGAATCGTAAAGGTCGCCGCCTTCGGTCAGGAATCCAGGTGCAGCCACGGTAAAGCGATCGCTGTCGACTACCGGCTGGCCATTCCGTTTCAGTGACACAATGCGACTGTATTCAGGTTGATCCAGGTCGTAGATCATCTCGAGTCCCGATAGTTGCAGCATCCCGCGCTCAAACGTCAGCGATTGTTCCAGCGCACGACGAATCTGTGCGCCGCTCATTTCTTTCACATTCACATCGTCGACAAACGGGTAAGAGTCGAGGATATCCACCAGGCGGATGTCGCCCTTGGGTAAATCCTTGCGCAGGCTGCCGCCGTGCACAAACCCGATATCAGCGCCACTTACTGCTACGAAGATATCGGCGAACAGGTTGCCGATATCCGATTCCTCGATATAGCGGCGAATCATTGCTGCCTCTGTTGCACCCACCTTGGCCATGATCTCCGCGTTCTGGTCCCGATAGTGCTTCAACTTGGCGAGCATCCTCGGGTCCGGGTCGAGTTTTGAAGATTCGACCGGGATCAGTTTGCCGTCGTAACTTGTAATGGCGCCGGTCTCGCGATCCAGCCGGAGTTGCAGATAGCCGAGATGCGTTGCCTGTCCGTACGTCTGCATGATCAGTGTCCCGGTTTCGGGGTGGACGACTGGCTCTGGTGTTCCGGCATCGGCATGTCCTGCAAAGAGGACGTCAATGCCTTCGACGGCGCCGGCGAGTGCGATATCAGCGTCGATATCTCGCTGTAACCTCGGATCCGATTCGGCGTCAGTTTGCATCGGCGCAGTCTTACCCTGATGTGTCAGCAAGACGATAAGATCCACCTGGTCTCGCAATTCGGCAACGGACTTGCGAACCGCGTCGGCCGGATCGCGGACATCCAGAGGGGCGATGTAAGACGGAATGATGGCTGAGACGGCGTCCTGTCCCATAATGCCGATTACACCGATGCGCAGGCCATTGCGCTCGATGACTGCATGCGCCTGGGCGTAGGGGTGGTCAGTGTCTTTGTAGTAGAAGTTGGCGCCGAGAACCGGAAACGGTGCTCTGTTCTTCTCCCACGCAAATATCTTGTGGCCGTACTCGAATTCGTGATTGCCGATCGCCATGGCGTCGTAGCCCATCGTTATCATGAGTTCGAAAGCAAGTTTGCCCAGCGTGAGTTTCGCCAGCGCTCCGGTGAAAATATCGCCCGAATCGAACAGAAATACGTTCGGCTCTGTTTCGCGGAGCGACTCGATCAGAGTGGTGATTTCAGCGATCCCTCCGATCATCGAAATATCGTCCAGCCAAAACGCCGGTATAGGGTCGTAGGCACTTTCGACGTCATTGGTAAATAGCAGAGTTACGATCTGGTCTTCGGTCGCGGGAGATTGAGTCGCGCTTTGTCCGGTGTCGCTGCTGTTACATGAGACCAGCGCAAAGACGAAGATCAGGAGCAGACTTGAAAAACGAGAGGCACGCATAGCGGTTCAGTCCGTAGTTATTTATTGCAACAACAAAATACAATACCAGAATAAAATAGCCAGTTGAGCGGCCGCTCTTGTATGCTCGTAGAAATTACGGAGCAAGAGCCGCTCATGCGATACAGCACGTTCTTACTGGACCTGGATCACACACTGTTCGATTCAGATGCGTCTGAGTCCGCGGCCTTCGCCCAGACAATGGCTGCGGCCGGAGTAGGCAATCCGGCGCGATATGCCGCAAGCTATCAAAGCATTAACCTTGAGCTTTGGGCGCGCGTGGAGCGGGGCGAGATAAGTCCCCAGCATGTACGCACGCGACGTTTCGAGCGCCTGGCTGCAGAGGAAGATATTGATGCTGATCCACTGCAAATGGCGGAAGATTTTGTGTCCGGGTTGGGGGCGAATGGAGATCTTTACGACGGTGCCCGCGAGATGCTTGAGCAACTCAGTGATCAAGCCACGCTGGCGTTGATCACCAACGGTTTGGGTGAAGTGCAGAGAACCCGGATCGAGCGACTCGGTATTGATGAGTATTTCGATGCTGTCGTCATCTCAGCCGAGGTTGGTGCGGCTAAGCCTGGCACGAAGATCTTCGACATCGCATTCGAAGCGCTGGATTTCCCTTCGAGGAAACGATCTCTGATGGTGGGCGACAACCTGGCGTCCGATATTCAAGGTGGTGCGAACTACGGAATTGCCACCTGCTGGTATAACCCTAATGGCGATTCAGTCCGGGACGCTGATCACGTCGTTCACGAGATTAACGACCTTGCAGAACTGCTAGGCCTCGTCGCTGTCTGAGAAGCCAAAGCCGGTCTTCGGACCCATCACAGTGGGTGACGAAGGCAGGTCATCCTTGGGGCGTGGCCATGCGATGGGGTGCCCTGGCCCAACGATCAGATCGCCGGTCTTGATCTCGTCGCGATCAAGCGCAAAGTACACATCGTCTCGCGAGCGACGGCAACCGTCAGCCATATAGACCATCGTAAACACGCGACGAACGCTGTCGGTTTCGTTCGCGTCCGCTGCATGAATCGTGCATGCGTGATGAAAAATTGCAGAACCTTTTGATGCGCTAACCGGAATCAACGGCCGGCTTGCTACTTCCGGAGTTTGCAACAAGTCGATAGACTCGCCACCACGCAGATCCCCGATGTCGACGAACTGGGTGATGCCCATGGTGTGCGAACCCTGCACGTAACTCATCATGCCACCGCCCGGTCGGACATCGTCAAACGGAATCCACACCGAAACCAGGTCGGGTTTGTCGACGGGCCAAAACGGATAATCGAGGTGTGCATCGGTCTTGCGTCCACCCGCTTCTTTGTAGAGCGCCTGGTCGTGCCATAGTCGAACGCGTTCAGTCTGCAGTAGTGCAGCGGAGGCGGCACCGAGTTTTGGGTGAAAGGTAAACGGGCTAATCGATGGATGATCCTCCCATAACCTCATGCACTGTACGAAGGTCTGCTCGTAGAGGTTCTTGTCCGACAGTGCGCGACGATCGTCGGCGGTGCGATAGCGGACCGCCGCATCTACAAGCTTTCCGAAGCGGTCAAGTTCCTCGTGCGTAAAAAAGTCTTCGACCAGGAGAAAACCGTCGGCCTGGAAACGATCGATTTCATCCTGACTCAGTCCGGATCGGTCGATAGCTGAACTCATCTGCTACTCCTGCTCTGCCTTGGTCAGAGCCAATAATTCACGATATATCCTGGCGTTCAATTTGGCACCGGTGATTCCGGTATGCAAATGCGCGATGTGTGGTTCGTCCTCGATACCCAGCGTGCCCGATATGGAGGACCCTGTCAGGCTGCGAATTCCAAGGCTCCAGGCCATGGATGGCAAATCGAGAATGAAGTAGTGATAAAGCTCACGCCAGCTACGCCCCTGTGAACGAAACAAGTGGTCGAGAAACGACGCATCGAAGTGCGAATTAAACGCGACCATCATCACATTCCGATCACCCGCAATACCTGTGTGAAAACCCACAATACGGTCGATAGCCTCGTCGCCTGCCAATGCGCGCAGTTCCCGCCATCGGCCCTCATCGAATGCATTGACTGCGCGAGCACCCTCATCTGTTCGTTCGGGGTGCTCGGGTTGAATGCGAACAAACAACTCTCCAAGTTGAACGCCTTCCAGATCCGTCATCACAATTCCGATATCGATCATCTCGTGATGTCCCGGCACCAGGCCCGTAGTTTCGATATCGACGAATGCCAGCAACCACTCGTCCGGCTGCTCGTGAGGCCACTGCAAATCCTGTGCGGCGGCAACGGGCAGCGCCGCGAACGCAATAGTAATCAGTACGAATCGTCGCATAGAGGTTAGCTCCAAAGCACTCGGATCAGTCGCGACGCTTAATTGCAGAGTTCGTAGCGCTTGCAGATAAACGAACGGGTTGGCGGCATCGGGCCAATCTCCTTAAGCCCGTACTTTTCCATGCCGCGCTCGAATTTTGAAATTCGGCTGGCGAAGTCCTGCAGCAAATCCTGTTTTAATCGCGGCGCAACGAACGAATACTGGAGCGAGTTTCGGCTCAGCGTCTTGACCTCATCCCAGGAGAGCTTGAATTCCGTAACAGCGACAAAAAATTCGTCTGTCATCGTCGAGTCCCACATCCCGCGATCATCGGTCGATAACGCGACCGGAATGCCCGTCCTCAGGTATTCGGGGAACGGGTGCTCGTTTATATCGTTAACGTACTGCAGTAGCAGATTGCTGATCAGGTTGATTTCCACCATGTACGGGCCATGTCGCATCAGCAACATCGTATCGTCATCGCCAATCAGGTTGATGCCGTGCCCAATGCGGTCGGCGCCCAGTAGCAACGTATCGCGGACGTGATTGTTGGGTTCGTCGACCTCTCCGGCATGAATCGAGAGCCTGACGTCGCTGTATTTTCGGCGCAGGTCTCTGAGGGTGGCAAGAAAACGTCGTGGATGGCCTTTGTCGTTGTCCTCACGACCAACCATGTTTACGGCGACAAAGACGTCGCTATTATTCTGCACCAGCTCATAGACACCGCGGAGCTGTTCCTCTGCGTCCGGCAGGAACCGCAGGATTGGAAGCTGCAAGCGCACCGTTACACCAGTAGCGATGGCGTCCTTTTGCCGCAAGCGCTGGCGTAGAACATCTACCACCTGTTCCGCTGTGATCGTGCCGCCGTCCGGCTCGGCAAAACCGTACACAGCGACCATAGTCTCGAGATAGCTCAGACCCTCCGCGCCAAATGCCTGCATATTGCGATATAGGCTCTCCGCCTGGATAAAGGGGTTCTTTGTCAGGGCATTGAGGCGTGGCCAATGCGTGCCAAAGAACTCCTCGCGGCCCTCGTAGGGCTTGTCAAGTTGAATACTGGCTAGCCAACCTGCCTTTTCGTCCTCGTTGAGCTGCCCAAGTGGTTTGTACTCGCTCTTCTCACAATCGCTGAGGCGTTCGTATTGAGAAGCCATAATGTTGCGGAACATCAGATAGTAGGGAGAGTGACCGAACTGGTTGCGGCCATACGCGACACAGTTTTCGATTCTTACCTTGGTGTAGTAGTGATAGCCGCGTTCTTTCTGGGCCAGCGCCAACTCATACCACCATTCGGAGAAATTCGACCCGGACAGGTGGTTGTGCAAGTCGCCACCCTTAGGCATGTAATACAGCACGCGATACAGGTCTGCCGCATTGCCTGAATTCCTGAGGTCATCGAACCAGTCCGCGACGGCCGAGTGGGTGAACAGTAGTGCGACGATCGCGATTATTGATTTCATTGCGTAGATCCGGAGTCTAGTTTGGCCGCAACGGGTCGTTGGCAATTGCGGCAAGGTGTTTTGCAGCCTCATCGGTGAGTTCCCTGGTCTTGGCGGGTTCTTTACTAATCAGGTTAAAGAATTCGAGCGGATCGTCGGCGAGATTGTAAAGTTCCCGCGGTTCCTGATCTCGGTCCAACAACAACTTCCAGGATTCTTTCTGGATGGCGAACTCCAGGTCAGACACCGAGTCCAGGGCCCAGAACAGGCCTCGTTGCGGCAAATCGTCGCCACGAAAAATCGGCTGGATATCGATTCCATCAATAGCGCGGTCGTCCGGCACCTTGCCGCCACCAATATTGGCAAGGGTTACGAAGAGGTCCATACCGATCACCGTCGCATCCGAGACAGACCCGGATTTGACCACACCGGGGAAGCGAACGATGGTCGGTACTTTCAAGCCGCCTTCGTAAAGATAGTGTTTGCGGCCGCGGTAACCGCCCGTGCTGCCGTAGGCATTGACTTCCCACCAGTTGATCCACTGCGACGTGACCGCACCGTTGTCACTCGAAAATACAACGACGGTGTTCTGCTCGAGTTTATGATCGCGCAACCAGCCAAGCACCCGGCCTAACTGGGCATCCATATACGTTATATTCGCGTAATACTCGCCAGGGCCGCGGGGCACGAGAGATTCCTTTGGCGGATCCTTGAGGCCATTAACGATTGGCTCGATCTTACCGCGACTGTACTGCGCATACATCGCATTGTACTCGGGAGGATTGGCAATCGATGTGTGTGGCTCGGCCATGCTCAGGTACAGAAAGAACGGTTCATCCTGGTCACGCTTTTCAAGCCACCTGATCGCTTCGCCGGCATACAAGTCTGCTGTATAGCCTTCCTGCATGGGCAGCGCTTTTTTGTTGCGGTAAATGTTCGTCGGGTTGAAATTGTGTGGAATCTGAAACGCGTTGTGGCCGTAAAAGTAATCGAAGCCCTGGTCCGTCGGTTGCGGTTCCGTTCGGTTACTGAGATCCGAATTAAGATGCCACTTGCCAATATGCGCTGTCGCGTATCCAGCCTCCTTTAGCACTTCGGCAAGAGTGATCTCCGCGTCTCGCAGGTAAACGCCGCTGTCTTCCGGAATCCAGCTCTTGATGCCGGTCCGGTATGGATGGCGGCCGGTCAGTAACCCCGCCCTGGAGGGAGAGCACAATGCGGACGGTGCATAGTAATTGGTCAACCGCAGTCCATCAGTTGCCAGCGAATCAATATTCGGCGTCCGCAACACCGGGTGCCCGTAGCTACCGAGATCGCCGTAGCCGAGGTCATCAACATATATCAGAAGGATGTTCGGCCGGTCCGCGGCGTGTGTAGCCAGACTCGAGAAGAGCAGGAACCACAAAGGAATAAATTTCATTTTCAAAGATTTGCGCTCAGTTATTGAAGTATCTTGTAATTACGCCTGCAGGCGTCAGTATAATCGAGGAGTTTATCCATTCTCGCCGGTCATAGTCAGTATTCGATTCCTTCTGTTGCAGAATACCTAACAATCTTCTAGATTCCACTTGGGACGTAGAACTTCCAAACTGGGCCAGTTCGCTGGCGCATCGCCGGGCGAACGACAAAGAAAAAGATCTGACTCAGTATCAGGAAGCAAAAACAAAATCATTGGGTGAATAGCTACCATTTTGTCTGTTTACTCGACATCGCGATACCTTGAGGGGAGCTCGAATGAGGAATTTACGATTTAGGTTTGGAATCGTCGGTGCAGCACTGTTGTTTGCGATTGCGACAACTATGCCTGTTGTCTTAATCACTACAGACGCGGCTGCGCAAGAAATCACAGCATCCATCCACGGCACGGTTATACAGCCGGACGGACAGCCGGCCGCTGGAGCTACAGCTACCGTTACGGACTCCCGAGATGGCCGCCGCCGGACAGCGACGACTGATTCTCGCGGTGTTGTCAGCTTCCGGTCTATCAGTGCCGGCGGTCCTTACACTGTGCGGATAAGCGGTGACGGCTTTGAAGATGTCCTGATTACGGACCTGTACACAGACGTGGCAGGCACATCGTCATTCACAGTTACATTCGAGGCAGCTAACGCCAGCATCGATGAAGTCGTCGTGACAGCGGCGCAGATCGAAACGATCACGACAGCATCGGGACCGAGCTCGAGTTTTTCTCTGGAGCAGATCACCGACATGCCATCGACGCAGCGCCAGATTCGCGACATCATTCGCATAGACCCAAGAATCAGCGTCGGTCAAACCGGAGACGGTGGTGACCAGTCCGGTGCGATTAGTTGTCTTGGCGGATCGAGCCGAACCAACTCGTTTACGATTGACGGTGTAAGGGCTACCGACGCCTTCGGCCTGAACCTGTCGGGTAACCTTGCTCGATTCACGTTTCCTATTCCGTTCGATACAGTCCAGGCAGCAGCGGTCGAATTTGCCCCTGTCTCTGTGGAATACGGCCAATTTAGCGGTTGCAACGTCAACGTCGTAACCAAGTCCGGCGAAAACGATTGGCACGGCGGCGGCTTCTACCTGTTCAACGATGACAGCCTGACAGGCGACAAGATCCACAATTCAAAATTTGATCAGGGCACGTTTGAGCGCAAGAATTACGGTGCTGAAGTCAGCGGGCCAATTATTCAGGACAAACTGTTTTTCTATCTGTCTTACGAAAAGTTTGATACAGCAACGGTTAATCAGGTTGGTGCAGCAGACGACACGTCCTTTCCACAGAACGACACCGTATTCACAACGGCCGAGGTCAATCAGATTCGCGACATTCTGAGCAGTTCCTATGGGCGCGACGCCGGTTCGGTTGTCCGCAACCTGCCAGTTACCTCGGAGCGGATATTTGCTCGTATCGACTGGAACATAAACGATGATCATCGTCTGGAAGGTACATTCTCGAGTCTGGAAGAAACCACGACGATTGGTGACGATATTGGCACCGGCCGAGGCGAATTCACGTTTTCGGACAACTTCCATTTCCGCGGTTCGGATTCCGATACCTTTGCCCTAAGGCTCTATTCCGACTGGACAGACCGCTTGTCTACGGAAATTCGCTATTCCACCCAGGAAGTTACCGATCTGCAGAATCCGTTGGGCGGTGGTGAGGCCCAGGACGCGATCCCGATTCCTCGTATCGCCATTGGTGGATCCGGACAGTTCGGTGGAGAATTCTTTGGTCAGGAGTTCGTCAGCGGTCCGGGTACATTCCGTTCGGCTAACAGATTGGCTACGGAGAAAGATCAACTCAAAATCAAGATGGACTACCAGGTTGGTGACCACTTGATTACGGCAGGTTATGAGTACGAGACGCTGGACGTCTTTAACCTGTTCATTATCAATGCTACCGGCACCGTATTCTTCGATAGCATCGCAAACCTCGCGGCGGGCGCAGCTTACGAGATTCGCTCTGGTGTTTCGTTTACGCAGGATCCGAACGATGCTGCAGCGATTTACGGGCGGGATATCAATTCGCTATTCGTGCAGGATCAGTGGGACATCAACGACGCTATGCAACTTGTCTTTGGCGTGCGATACGACTGGTATGAGTCAAATGACCTGCCGTTGGAGAACCCCAATTACGTGGCGCGTTACGGCATGTCAAACCAGGTCGGCTACGACGGACTGGATGCGTTTCAGCCAAGAATCGGCCTGAACTATACGCTGCCGGACAAATTCGGCGATACGAGAATGTCGCTCGGGTTTGGCGTCTTCTCGGGTAACGACCCGACGGTGTGGTTCTCGAATGCCTACCAGAACTTCGGTGGTGCTCTCGGTGTGGGCAGTGCGACAGGCTTTGCTGGCCCAACAACTTGCACTGCCGCTGATTTGAACGTACTCGCAAGCGGCAGTTTCCAGGGCATTCCACAATGTGTAATCGAAGCAGGGCAACAGCAGGCACTCAATAATGCAGGCGCGGTTAATGCGACTGATCCGAATATCAAGTTGCCAACCGTTAATCGTTTCAGTTTCGGCCTCGAACACAACACATCGTTCGAGAGCGATCTCATGAGTGACTGGAACGTGAAACTGGATATTATCTACGCAGACCTTAAGGACCAGGTCGACTTCCTCGATCTGTCGCTGACGCAGACGGGTACGGCACCTGACGGTCGGCCGACATACTCCCAGATTGATCCGTTACTGTTGAATTGCAATGCGACGTTCAATGGCGCTCGTCAGGGATTCAGCAATGTGACACCGGATTGTTTCGGTGGTAATCAGGACGTCTACTTCACCAACAAACCAGGTGATGGCGGCCATACGTTCACCACGTCGATTCAGGCCAATAAGAGTTTCGATTGGGGTGATACATCGCAGCTGAATCTTGTCCTGGGGTATTCATACAATGAATCGGAGATCGGCAATCCGGGTACTTCCTTCACCGCGGCTGAAAATTTCCGCGCTGTTGTAGCCGACGACATTGTCAATCTGCCGGTTGGCCCCTCGCTGCGAAATACGCCGCATAACTTCGTCATTGCGTCGACATTCAGCAAGGAGATCTGGTCTGGTTACAAGTCGAGTGTCACGGCGTTCTTCCAGCGTCGTTCAGGCAGTCCGATCAGCACCGTGTTTAACGGCTCGCCGTATTCCGGAGACATTGGTGATACAGGTGGCCGAGCGCGAAACCTGCTGTACGTTCCGACCGACGCCAGCGATCCGCTGGTTAATTTCGACCCCGGTTTCGATACAACTGCATTCTTCGACTGGGCGGACAAGAACGACCTGAAACGCGGCGCGATTCAGAAGAAGGGTAGCTTTGATCAGGCGTGGTCAAGCGATCTGGATCTTCGTTTCCAACAGGAAATTCCGTTCTTCGGCGGCGCTACCGGGAAGGTCTACTTCGATATTGAGAACGTGCTGAACCTGATCGACTCCCAGTACGGTAGAAAACGCTATGTCAACACGCAGGACATTGGTTCGGCGGTTGGTGTTGTTACCGCGGGTATCGATGGCGTAACGAATACGTATAACTTCACGTCGTTCACGCCGCCGGTCGAGTTGCCCGATACCTGGGATTCGCTGTATCGGATTCAACTCGGCATACGAGTGGACTTCTAGTACAGAGACTGTGCTGAAGATCGTTCTATGAAGACTTGCAAAGGCGCTCCCATCCGGGAGCGCCTTTTTTTCACCTCAATGTTGCTGGCCCTGCTGGCGGTCGCGCCAGGCGTTGCGCTTGCCCAGTCGGCAGTCAATACTAATATTGTCGTTGTCATGGCGGACGACCATGCGCAGTGGGCGCTCGGTGCGTACGGTCTGGAACAGATCGAAACGCCGAATATCGACTGGCTGGCCGATCAAGGTGTGTTATTCGAAAATGCGATGTCGCCAGCGCCGGTGTGCTCAGCTGCGCGAGCAAGTTTTCATACGGGCAAGATGCCATCGCAGCACGGTGTGCACGACTTCCTGAGCGAGCAGGAAGAGTTCAATGCAAACTGGCTGGCCGGCGAAACACTATTGTCGGAAAGATTGTCCGACGAAGGCTACCGGACAGGCCTATTCGGCAAATGGCACGCGACGACCAACAGCAAGCCGCCGCAGCCCGGGTTCGATCGCTGGCTGAGCTATGACCCGTACAAAGCAGGGTGGCAGAACCAGTACTTGCACAGCGGCACCGTCAGTTTTTCCAGCAACGGTGAAGAAGCGACCCACACGGGAATGCAGGCGAGATTTCTTACCGAGTCGGCTATTCGTTTTATCGACGAGGAATCGGACAAGCCGTTTTTCATCAGCCTCAACTTCACCGAGCCGCATGCGCCGTTCGCTGGCCTCCCGGAGCGCCTGGTATCGCGATATCGCCCTGTCGCGAACGACATCGTAAGAGCGGGCGGATCCTCTGACCTGGCCGACCGCGGCTCC